>Ga0214543_1003642_pt1 | contig 29748 bp, 7 predicted proteins | sample CNSS2metaG_FD_160094 | JGI IMG/M metagenome (GOLD analysis project Ga0214543, IMG submission 160094) | Root nodule microbial communities from cowpea collected in UCLA plant growth center, Los Angeles, California, USA - CNSS2 | ecosystem: Host-associated > Plants > Roots > Nodule | place: USA... | reverse complement strand
CTCTTCCTATCAATAATAAGACACAGATGAGTTGCTCCCTATTCTCTCATTCTCTATTTTCTCTTGTTTCTTCTCTTCTCTATTATCTGTCGTCATTCTCTATGTTATTCACTTTATTTCATAACACTAATAATATAATTAAGTTAAAAAAATTATATTTATTTATTTTTAAAATTTAACTAAAATTTATTAGGAAACAACCAACTTTTCATATGATCAGGGTCAAATGTATTATTTATGAATAAAATAATTAAATATTCTTTAAATAATAAAAGTTATTATAATTATTTATTCATTTTATAAGTTGTAAATTAAATAAAATTTAAGGGTACATAAATCCTTTAAGGAAAGTTTTTGTTGATTATTTTCTGAAAGGCTATTGAATAAAAAGTAGGAATGGCAACTACTTATATTTTCAATTTGGTTCAATTTTGATAAGGATTTTTTTAATATACATCGTATTTGAGTTTTTTAAATTTGATTTGAAGATAGAAATAAGTATGTATATATTTGTTTTGTTTCTACATATGTTTAGATATTAAGTTTTATTTTAAATTACTAAATTAATTTTTTTACATTAAATATTTTAGTTCTATTTTAGAATATGCATTTGATTATTTTTATACTTTTAGATAATTATTTTATATTTAATTAATTATTATTTTTCATTCTGATGTAATATTTGTGTAACTGTAAATTATTTTATATATTTAACAATGGAGAAAATAAAATGTATATTTATACTTAATTCTTGATAATATAATACTTCTTCATTGTAATTTTAATTTATTTATAAAAATTATTTAATTAATTTTTAAAGATGGTGACAACGATTAAATAAAAATTTGATACCAATTAAATAAGAAATGAGAATGAAAATAAATTTTTAATTTGAAAATAAAAATTAAAAAATTAGACTTTTAATATTATTTTTTACATTAAAACGTAATTTATTTTCAAACAATTTAAAATTAGAAAAAATATTAAGTCCTGATAATCGTCTCACTATCTACAAAATAAATTTTAAATATTTATGCAAGACCATATCTATTTTATTTATATTCTAAAAATTTCATAATAAGTCTAGACTCAAATATTCAACTGTCACAAATAATTTCAAAAGAAGAAAATATAATGGAAAATATGTTTTAGTCTTAACATTAATTTAAACATAAATTATTGTTCTAAAAGATTAACGTATGTGAATCCACTTTTTTACCTGTGTAAACTTTTTTTTATATATGATAATAAAAAACAATTAAATTATTATTATTATTATTATAATTATAATTATAAAAATAAATATAAATAGTTTTTGTAATTTTATTATGAAAATTTTTTATGTATTTTGTAGATAATTTTTTATTTAAAAAAAATATTAAGTTCAAATAAAAAAACGGTTAAGTTTAAATGTCATTCAAAAAATAATATTGATAAAGTAATTATTTTAGTTTTAAAAATATATTTAAAGAGGCAAATTGAAAAATAAATTGTGGAGATGCAAATCTCTTTTATATATATAAGTATTGATAATAACACTTTAAATAAAAGAAAAACTAAAAAGAAATTAATATCTCACGAAAAAAATGAAAATCAAATACAATTATCTATACAGTAAAGAATTTTAGAAAACTGCACATTTAAAAAGAAAAAAAAATGTCAATATATTTTCAAAATGTATATTAAAAGGAAATAAACTAATTTTTAATTTTGAAACAAACAAATAAGCATCATTTGAATTAGTTATTTTATAAGAAATCTTAAACAAAAAAAAAAATGTAATAAAATTTTAAATATTGTATAAATTAAAAAGAAAAAAAAAAAAGTCTCCCATCATCACCCTTGCAAGTGGATCTTGTGTATTACTTACTACTTATACGGCGGAGAATAAATAAGAAAGGATAATCTATTCTCACTATCAATAAAGGTTCTCAGCACAGGTTTAGAGTAAATTTCTCCTCATATATTTTTTTAGTCAAATGGGATTAGGTTATTTTTTAAGACACCACTTCATAAACTCGGTTATTGTTGACAATATGTAAAAATTAATTAATGGATGACCAACATGCTTTCAACTATATCCTTTCAAAATTAAATACTTTAAAAAAAAAGAAAAGAAAAATTATCTACCTATCATAATAATTAAATGAACCATGTCTAATTTAATGTTAATTATACAGTTAACTAAAAAAAGTTTAAATTTTTTATTGTTGAGTTCAGATTATTTTTTATCCTTTAACTAAAGAGATGGTCTTTTTAACCCCATAATCTGAAAAAAAAAAATTAACTATAGCATTATCAAAATTAATTGTTTCAATATCCACTGTGGTTCGTAGACCGTAACCAAGACGTGTATTGGGAGTATACGAGTATAATCACAAAAAGGGTTGCTATTAAGGACATCTTTACAAAGAGAAAATTTTCAATTTACAAAAAGTACCATGAAAAACTACAAAATATTAACTGTTCCAATTATATTTTCTAAGCATCACTAATTTACTATGATATAAAGAAAATATTAATTGTTCGCACTAGCAAAGAGTTCGAAACCATACATAATTTCCAAAAACAGGAAAGATTAGATTGAGAGAAGAAAATAAAACTAAGCTGTGGCAAGTGCATAATTATTATAAGTGAAGTTACTCAGATATTTTCTTTTCAACGTGTGGATTTAATTATAAGCTGCATACCACAGAACAAAATTATTGCATTTTGAATGCTATATCATAAAATTAGCAAAACGTATAAAGATCATATTAAAAGTTTAACATAGAAGCAGGGAGAAAAGTCATGAATGCTATAAATTAGGTCAATCTTTGTCACGGGACAGAAATCGAAGAACGAATTATGAGTTTAAGACTGAACGAAAAAAAAAAAAGAACGGGAATTTAGTAAAAAAAGCACTTGCTAATAATCTTGATTACAGCTAAGTAATATGATTAAACGTAAGTACGTAGGGTATAGTACGTGGGTTTGACAATCATACCGAAATGTTAACATAAATTGGGCATTAAATGTGATTTGGCAATATTATGATGAAGCCAGTGCCTATTACACTGACACATTGGCCTTGTTTATGTTCATAATAACCTCATATCATTATCAATCACATAATCAGCAAAAAAAAAAATTATATCATTATCAATCGAACCATAATCCCACCCACCAAAACCAAAAGCCGAAACATTCACCCAATTCTCGTGCCACACTCCCCCATGTGAAGCTGTGAGCAACCAAATAAGGCAGGGACACATTCGTCACTGCACCCACAACATCATCTTCTTCATCCACACACACTTTTATATGCTCCACTCAATGCCGTGCCTCTCACGTTCTTTCCATGCTTTCGATTCAATTACTTAATTTCAATTTCACACTTCTTTCTCAATATAGCTCCCAACATGCTTGTTAAAATGTATAAGTCAAGTCGTTTTTATGTTTCTTGTATTATTATTATTATAACTTTATCTCCCATTTTTTAGCAAGTTAAATTGAAGGACGAATTTTTACTTTATTTTTGAATCTGTCAAGTTAAAGACCAGTGTCGTCGCGTTAATTTCAATGTTCTTAGTGTGTCTTCGTCAAACCTTCAACCGCGAGTCATGAATGAAAGAAGAAAAACAAAAATAGAGATTAACGTAATTTGACCACGATCGTAGATATTTTCAGCAACACTTGTCACATTACAGCAGAGACCGCGAAGGAGAAAGAAAAAAGAAGAAGATATTGCTGTGTATACTTTTGATCCAGCTCATCTAAAAAGACGCTTTAAAAGATAAAAATGCATGCATACCGTTTGAAATCACTAGAAACATAAAGAATTAATTGATTTTATTAAAATATCAGATATCCACAATTTTTTTATTTTTTGAAAGCCTATAACATTCGAAAAATTGATTAATAAAAATGAAAAGTGGTTCAAAAAAGTTTGAAGCGAAGACTCCGCGCGTAGTCATGTATGAAACATGGCATCCATAATTAATTGCATGCTGGGTCTTTACGTCGAAAGAGTAATCTGGTCCCTTAAAGTCTCAAAACCCTTTATGAATCTGCGAGGGTACTTACGTAATCTCATCCACCACCCCCTTTAGCGTCTCATCAACCTTATAAATCTCCGACACACCAAAACGCATGCCACTCCAACACACTGTGAATGGACCATCAACCCTGCCCCGATGACGATCTAACCGCCGCCACCACCGCCACCGCGAGGTCCGGCACGCGCCACCCCGTCTACCGCGGCGTCCGCAAGCGCCGCTGGGGAAAATGGGTCTCCGAAATTCGGGAGCCGCGCAAAAAGAACCGCATATGGTTGGGGTCTTTTCCGGTGCCAGAGATGGCGGCTCGAGCGTACGACGTCGCAGCGTACTGCCTCAAGGGTCGGAAGGCGCAGCTCAACTTCCCCGACGAGGTGGACTCCCTGCCGCTTCCGCCGTCCCGCACGGCCAGGGACATTCAGGCCGCGGCGGCCCAGGCGGCGCGCATGATGAAAGCGGCTGGCAGTGACGTGAAAAGCAGCATTGCCGATGATGACGGAGACAGCGGCGGCGACGATTTTTGGGGCGAGATTGAGTTGCCGGAGCTGATGGACGGCGAGTGCTGCTGGGGCTGCCCCGGGGGATCCTCGTGGATCACCTCCGGCGACATCGCCGATTGGACGGAGGAGGAGCTTTCGCCGCAGCAACCGTCGTTCCTGGCGTGTCTATAATCTGTATCTGTATTAATGGTGTTCAGGGTTTGGTATGTTTCTTATTTATAAATTTATAAATATGTTACTATCAGTATTACTACATCGTATATGCCAACTGTTCCTGTTGTCATAAACAATAATAATTATTATCATCAGTAGTAGTATTAATATATTTTCATTGAAACTTGTCTTTTCTTATCATTAACTGCTTCCCTGTATTTGGATTGGTACATAATTGGTAAAAAGAAGAGCTTTGGGTTTTTCTTGAATGAGTTTTAATGGAAAAGGTTAACTGGTTCAAGAGTCTTGCACTTTTTAATCGTTTGAGATTTCGAGTGACAAAGAAAAACTCAACCCGCATTAACTAATCATGGGAATACATAAACAATGTTTTATAAAAATTGGTGTTAAAGCTTCTGAGTTCTTTTCTAATTTCCAATTTTCCATAGCAGAATGTCTTCAACAAAAAATGAGTTATGACAGTGATGGATTGGTTCATATTTGAAAATGTAATCACAAGAACATGTTAATAAATGATAACGTAACCCTACATATGTAACACATTGCTTCCTTCATTTCATTCATCCTTAAGTTCTTTTACTAATTTTTCGTACACTAGTTTTCATAGTATTAATTGATTATAAATATGATTATTTATTATTACAATGTGTATTTTTGGAAATCGTGATTATAAACTCTAAACCGCAATCTCAATTTTAGTGTTTTTCCGTGTTTCTATCAAAATGTCCACATCACGCGCAATGATTTATTTTAAAAGCACGCCCTAATTGTGTATAATGCCAAATGGTGGTTGTATATCGCAATAAACAAGTGGTGCAATATACACCTCACATCAAGCATTTATAAGAAAATAATCATTTTCAAACTTTTTTTTTCCCATTTGCATCTCTTTATTAAAATCCCCATCTTATATTATAGTTTTCTCTCTTGGTGATAACACATTAGAAAGAAGGTATTTGAAGTTTATTCTTCTACGTGTGTGTATCGTATTCTGAATATCTTTGATTCAATTTTTTTTCTTCTGTTCTGTGATAATAAAATTACATGGAGTTCTCGTAAATGTTTGATGTGGGAAATAATTGTGGCAAATTATTCCGAGAAAACATTTAGTATTTTTTTAAGTTCTTGAGAATGTTGTTTTAATAGTTATATCAAAAACACTCGTACGTAGGTGGTTGAGTTCCAAGTAATGAATATAACACCAGAGATAATAAATAGAGATAACCATTTATGGTTTCATGCTAACTAATGACATTGTACAAGTTATACCAATCTGAAATGAATATATAAAATATTAGGAGTATATCAAATTTATATATCTCAAAAGTAAAAAGTTATTTCGACACCACCGTTTTCAAATAATTACCATTTGACATTATTTTTTTTAATAAAATATTATTTAAATAAAATATTAATTTATATGAATATCAAATAGTAATATTTGTGTCAAACTACCGCCGTTCATCTCAAAATTCTCAAAATTGTATAAACACTAACCAGACCTTAACACTATGATCGAAGTTTGGAACATCTTCCCCGTTTTGAGCTATGCTCGCAGAAGAGATACACTTATGATTTAAGCATTTGCATAAAAGAACAATATGCAGAACAAAATGAGGACAACGACAAATTCTTGGAAATATATATGATCCGTGGTTCTTCTTGTTTTTTATTTTGTCGGAGTAAGCACGTATGACAAAATAATGTTTATAAACACATTTTTTTACAGCAATTAAACAAAATGTCATAACTGAGAAAAAGCATAACATTTTAGAAAAGTTTGTGAAACAGAATTGATTCAATGTCAGATATATAGTCCAAGAGATTCCAAAATTTATTCAATGACTCGGTAAATGTATGACCAGTACTAACTTTACCAGTAATAATTTTAGTTTAAGTTATCTACAACAGTCTGCCTAAATTTAATCATTTTGTATTTCAATAAAGAATAATATAATTTTGAGAGTAAATTATAGTAACTACTCTTTTAAGTTTTATAAAGCATTGCAACATATACTATAAGGAAAGTTTTAGATATTCAAAAAGCTAGTAATAATAATGTAATTTTACGAAATCTTGGAATACCTATTGCAATTTAATTTAAATATATTTTTAATCCTTAAAGTGTTTGTTTATTTATGGGTATTTTTACTATTATAATTTTTACTTTTATAAATAATTCAAGTCTGATATTTCAACGCTCATTGATTAAAAAACATAATTTCTATACTTTTAAAAAAAGAATAAAGAAATATAATAACTCAGATAATATTTTTATATTTCCAAAATAAAATAAAAAATATTTTTTTATTATTTTAAAAATACATGTTTTATATTATTATTTGTACTAAATATGTTTTATCCTATCAAAACATCTTTAAAACTACGTTTTTCCCACACTTTCCCGTCTTTAGTATTTAATTTTAATTTTCATATTTAGATAAAATACTTTAATTATCATTAAATAAAAAATTACTATTTTAGTCTTACATACATTGATAAAAAAAATTACTACAAATTTGAATTAAAAGTATTCATTTGACCTATCTAAAAAAAATCCAATCAAGAAAACTGTAACACACTTATACGAACTAAAAAATATACTTATGACTTATATAAATAGATAAAAAAAATTCCATACAATAATCTGAAATAAAAATAATAATCCATGTTAATATCATCTGGCAAAAAAATTAATTTACATCAATAATAGATTCATTAAATTAATACAAAAAAAAATTGTATATTAGCTTCAACTGATAAATTTGATTTCTATCAATTATAGAGAAGTTTAATTCACACTAATTAAAAAATCTTGGCTGGAATCAGTTGGAAAACACCAATGTCAATTTTAATTAATAAATGATATTGATTGAAAAATAATTCTAACCTATTTGATTCACATAGTTTGAAAACAACTTTAAATATCATAAATGGAAAGAAGTATATGTTATCGTTAATCGGGAAGATTCGCTTTTGATAACAATATTATTGATGTTCAAAACGATATTATTTATGAATTGAACTTACTGAAAAAAGTACTATTCATTTCAATATAAAATAAACTGTTCCAAACATCAATAAAAAACAATTAAAAGTAAATTAAGCAAACATAGTTTAAAAAATGCGGATTAGAGAGAGGAGAGAAAAAAAAATCAAATTCTTATTATTTTTAACTGAAATTTGAAATTATCAAATTTTAAATAATTAAATTGGTCTAGTAAATTTATAAAATTTCAATTAATTTTTTTCAAAAATATTTATTCAAACAACTTATAAAATATTTCCATTTTTTATAAAAAATTATGCCTTCTGGAAAATTGTCACCTAGAGTGTAAGTAATATTAACTCATTTTCATAAAAAATGAATAATATATCATTGTCATGTTTTTAAAAAAGTTCTTAATTCAATTACTGGATTAAATATAACTTTAATATATGTAATTATAACCATAGTTATGTAATTTACTTTGTCCTTATAATTTTTAAAATTTTATTATGGTCCCTCACTGTTACATAAATACCGACGATTATGTAATCAAATATCATGTCAATATATACTTATAGAATCGCGTGAGACTTAAAAACAAAAACAGCATATTTACAAAGCTTAAAACAAAAAATTAATTACAAAAATAATATATTGTTTAGAAAGAGAAGTAAAAGGATAAATATAAGTAATTTACTCCAAAGATAAAATTTGTTAAAATTGTTCACTTTTATAAGTAATTTAATGAAAGATATTTTTAATTATGCATTATAACGGTTATGAGATTGGGATGGCTGTTTTCATAACAAAAAGAGTGATAAATATATATATATATATATATATATAAATATATATTTTTTTTTTTTTAAATACAAAAAAAAAAGTTAGAGAAACCAAAATTATATTTAACCTTTTAATTATTTTGAATGCGAGTCAAAATCTTTCTAAAAGTGTTACAACCTTTTCCTTGGTTCTGCACAAAAACAAATGTAACTCTGAGTGAAGAGAAACGTAATTGACTTATTGTCTGAGTTTTGACCTGTCAGTATAAAACTGGGAGCTAACGAGAGGACGCAGAGGAACAGCAATGGATGGTGACAGCACAAACACACAGTAAATAGAACCCTTTTGGTTCATCATTTTAGCACCACAAAATTCTAACCCAAAGTCAAACTTCCCAGGTGTATTGTACGTGGAAATGTAACTATGTAACCAACGGAGTGTTATGTTATCACTGTTTTTCACTGGTTTGAAACCATGCACGTGATTGTGTTACTTCCACAGATACCACTACCTATACTCCTTCTTTTCATGAGCTCTTCTTCCTTGTGTGCGTCATCATTCACTCATCCTGACTTCAAAATTCTTTTATTCCTCCTTAAAAATGCTGCAAATCAAAATAATAAAAAAATATCAAATACATGCTATGTATAGCTCATGAAACTGGCTCATAATTTTTTTTTTTAAAACTCGTTGATAAAGCCAACAGCAAGGAATAGATGTGGCAAGATAGCAAACCATAGACTTGTGACAGTGAAGAAAATGGGTTTTGGTGCAATGAAAAGTGTTGTTGCTGTGATAACGATGATTGGTAATTCTGATAGTAAACACGTTGAGAATGATTATAACAAGGTATACGTAGTTGTGATTGATAACTGTAAGAAAGAGATTGACAATAATGTTTTGTTTTTTCAGCAGAGATTGACAATAATAATGTAGTTATAGTAGGTGGCGAGTGCAGGCAGAGGTTGTAGTAGTGTCTACAGCAGTCTGTTAATGATCATTCATTATTGTAGACTTGAGTAGTTGCAGAATCTTTATTTGAAATTATTTGCTTTTTTAACAAAAGTGCTAAATTTAAACTATTTGATACTAAGATTATAAGTTAAAGATGTGTTGAAATTAAATTAAAATTAATTTTATTTTGTTTAACAAAATGAATTTATATTTGAAAACCAACGAAACACTGAAATGTATGCAATAATCTTGGATAAGTAGCTAAATTTCATGAAACAAGCAACAAAGTAATTTATTCGTCAAATATATCGTTAGGAATTTAAGTGTAAATCTAACTCCCACGTTAACTATAAATGAGAAAGTAAAGCATTATAAGAAGAAAGACCCATAAATTCATTTTCTTAAGGTTTTAAGTTAAAAGTAATGTTAATGCCTTATGTGGTTGGACTCATGTCTCATTAGTGTTTGTTCTTTCCGGTAAAATCCCTTTATAAACCTAACATATATGACATAGAAAAAAGGAATATAATGAGTACTTAGCTAATGCCTATAGGTATCGTTGAAAGAAAGAATAACACAAGAAAAATGGAAGTCATATAAGATAAGCCAACATTAAAATTATGTTGTTAATCCAACTCAATAACATTATCTTGCAAGAAATTAAAATGCGATTGGTCTATACTAAAAAAGAAAACCAAAATAACTACTGCATTCACCATTTTTAATTATCTGTTTTTCAAATTTTAATAATATTGTCCCAAAAATCAGGGATGATTGATTTAGTTGAAGTTTTACATACCAAATTGAACCAAGTAAAATAATATACTGCGTACTATAGAAGTATTAATTAATAAAATTGCATTCAACTATGTCCCAATTATTGCCTTACTAATATTCTTTATTATGTCTTTTTTAAATTAATAATAATCTGTGTCCCAAATGTGTGGAACGTTTACAGTTTGATTTAGTTGGAATTTTACATAACCAAACTAAAATAATACTTCGTATAAGTGGGTGATATATCAAATTTAAACCACCAGATATAACTTTTTTGATTTTAGGATGTGGAGAATGATGTTACTATTTGTTTTTCGTTAACAATAATATATTTTTGTTGTAAACCCTAGTGAATGGTCCCTTTAATATACGTCATGGCTCACTCATCATGACTTCAAAACTGCATGTTTTTTGTTTAGTGGATCCATTCATGATATATAACAGAAGCTTAGAGAGTTTTGTTTTGTTCTACGAATGAAGCCTTGGATTCTGATTTTAGCCCCACGAAATTGTAGAGCTCAGTCAAAGTCAAAGTTAGTGTAGAGAAGTACGTAACGATGCTTTTCATTGGCTTAAAACCATGCACGTGACTCCGTTACTTACACAGTTACTACCCTCTCATCGTTCTTTTCATGGACCCTGCTTCCTTCTTATACGTCATCATTCACTCATACTGACTTCAAAAATATTATACTTTTCTTTTTTGTTAATTTGGCAGCTAAAATATGTCGGAGTTAGTACTTAAGATTGTAAATTGAAAATATAATGTGGATTGGATCAACAACAAGTTTCATTTTTCAAAGATATATATTATTCCTGAATATAAAAAGTATATATTGTAAGTGCTGGTTTATTCTATTAGCTAGATATATGATTTTTTAGTAAATAAACAATAAAAATTTGATGGATATGTTTATAATTAACTTATATTACTTGTTTCATATAAAACTTCATTTTCATCAATGTTTTTTCAAAAATTTTGGTTGATCAATTGTCTGTTTTAAACAGATACTAAAATATAGTAAGAAAGAAAGGAAGATAAATTAATCAAGATTACACATATTATATTAATTAAGATTGCAACGCTGTAGTATATGTTGTTTTTTTTTTCTTTTCCAAAAAATGATCATTTATATTTTGTTCACCAACATGTAATTGCAATAATAATGATATAACGAGACAAGACATAGTTGAATGCTGGAAATTCAAATATTAATTTAAGTTCACATTTGATAGAAATGAGAAAGTGAAACATCATATAAAAAAATATATCCATAAACTCATTATATAAGTTTTGAGTTGATAGTGATGTCAATCACTTATGTAGTTGAACTCAAGTCTCATTGATGTTATAACTTTCACTCTCTAGTGAACATCCCCTCTCTAAAGACCAAACATTAAACAATGATTAACTTAAAATCCCACTTGTAGCTATTATAATTATAAAGTTGACAAAAGTATATTATCATGTGTAGGTACACTCTTATATCATAAATTATAATAACATAAACTAGCTTTTCTTACTTTTATTTTTTTTCACATTATGAATACCATACTTTTAAGACAAGGAGTCAAATGCATAACAAGAAAAACTAGTAAACCAAATCCAAATTTCAAAACCTAAAATCAAATCATAAAAAACGAGTACTCTAACATATGCATGTTACTCAAGAAAAAAAATATATTGCAAAAAAAAAAACCCTTATGCCAGAGTCATTCTCCAAAATAGAAAATATACTTTTTCTTCACAAGGTTGAAGGCTCCAAAAATATACTTTAGGAACGATAGAAATTGCCCTTGGGTCTTTGAACGAGGAGAGGGAAAGATCTTAGGAAAATATGTATAGATTGAGTTTTTGTTTTAGTTTTAAAAAGAGAGGTCTTCCAAAATACATAAGGACGCGCTACTTTTTCCTAAGTACACCTCTTGTTTTGGTCCTGTTTCAAAAACTAAAAACTTAACAACTCAAGATCCAAAAACCCTCCTTGCTAACTACACCACCTACTCAAATACACAATGTGTATAAAACATATCATCACATAAGTTAAGGATTCATCATGATTGAAAGTGAATTATAACTTAACAATTATTTTACACAACTATAATAGCACAATACTTTTTACAATGTTATATTTTATATATATATATATATATATATATATATATATATATATATATATATATATATATATATATATATATATAAAATGTCAACATCATTTAAATATAAATATTTTTTTTCTTTTTTTGTTATTTTATTTTTTAATACAATTATTTTTATTTTATTTTCTTACTCTTATTTTTAAAAAAAAAATTAATTATAATTTAATTTTTTAATTGTTTAATATAACTTTTTAATAACAATATATTAAAAATATATACAATTTTAAAATAGATTAAATTAAAATAATTTAACAAATATTAACCATCCGGTTAACAATTTCTTTTGAAAAATGTTTCTTTTAAATTAAAAATAATAAATATTAATATAACATTTATAAAATATTTATATAAATTAATATAAAAAATATATTTTATTTTTTTAATTTATTATTTTAAAAAAATTAAATATTTAAATTTATATAAATTAAAAAAATAACACAATTTTATATAATTTTACCTATGTTAACCTTCTGTGGAAATCCGAATAAATTTTCTTATTATATTTTTTTTAACTTTAAAATTAATAAATATTAATATAATAACTTTTTAATATTTTTATTAATTAATATGAAATAAAATATGTTATATTTGTTTGATTTTTTATTTAATAAAAATTATTGAATATTTAAATTAGCATAAATTAAAAAAATAACATAAATTTTTATATGTTAACCGTTGTGGAAATCCGATTAACATTTTTAAAAAAATATTTTTTTATAATTTTAAAGTAATATATATTAATTTATTAAAATATAAATAAGTTTAAAGAAATTAACAATGAAAATTTAAAAAAAAAAATAAATAAAAAAATAAAATATAAATGAAAAAAAAAATATATATATATATATATATCTTTTTGTTAAAAAAATTATTTTTTGATTTAATTTATTTCAAAATATTATTTACTTTTTATATATTTTATAAAACTAAATTAATTATATATATTAAATAAATTAAAAAGTTAAAATAAAAATAAATTTTAAGAAAATTAACGGTTAAAAAAGTAAATAAAATAAAACCATAAAAAGTTTTTTTTTATATGTATATGATGTCGATATCCAGTAACTCCATAGAACAAAAATAAAATACTGTTCCAATATATTGGAGAAAAAAATTAAATAAAAAATATAGAATATGAATTTCTGTAGAATAAAAAAAGTACTAGATGTCGACAACATCCGTTGAAAAAAAAAAAAAAACTTGGAGTGAGTCGGTTAGAAAGAGAAAAAAGTTGTTATTTTAATCGAGGGATAAAATAGAAAAAAAAAAAAATTGGAGGTACAAAACAGTATTTTGAGATGCAGGGAGAAGCCTCGATATTTTTAGGATTGGCCGGTTTTACTTTATCACTTTTATTTTGGGCATTTTTGTTCACATCTTGTATATGATAAATTAGGGTTTCTTATTGCACCCCAATATTTCTTTTGCACCACTAAACGATTTCAATTTTCAAAAGTATCCTTCACTAGCAGTAAATATAAAAAAAAAATATTAAACTCTTCTCTCTTTTCTATTTAACGAAAACTAACTCATTTACTCACACTTCACTTTAACGCGAGTCCAGATTTTTTATTGACTTTTTTGTTGTTGTTCTCTGATGAACATTAAAAATATACAAATACATTGTGTTAACATTTTAAATACCTTTTCAATATATTTTAAAACATCAAAATTAGTGGTAATCAGTGTATTATGGAAACACAATAGAGAAACAAAAGAACAAAACCCAACAGATAATCCAAATTCTCCTAACCCTAAAAGTGCAACAGCATAACTCTCCTCTCACCCCGAAGAAGCTCACGTTTTCTCTTTCTCTTATCTTCCACATTCTCCCACACTTTCCTTTCCGTATCATTTATGTTAATTATTTTGAATAATTTACGAATAGGATAGAGTAGAAGTGTTCTGTTTTGATATTGTGAAACCTTTAACCAAAAGTGAAAGTCACGAATCTGAAATGCAAACTCGAAAATGGCAATCGGAAGTCAACTTCTGATGAAGCAATCAACTTCCACTTAAGCAATCAACTTATGGTCAAGCAAAATGACAATGACTTCTGATAAAGGAAAACGAATCGACAATGACCATCAGAAGTCTACTTTTGTAGAATAGAAACACGTACCAAAAGTCGACTTCTGTAAGTTTATCATGAATCCCAGATTTGAAGAGTTTTCCAAAAGTGGGGGAAATTGGTAATCTAATTTTTGAAAGTGAACTTCCAATTTGGTAAATTTTCAGAAGTCAACGTACGTAAGCTTGTCATAATTTCCGGAAGTGAAAAATTGGGAATGTGACACAAAACTTTGGGGGTGTATGAAGAAATATTGGAGATGTAGGAAGAGAATTCCTTGATAAATACGTACTTTTTATGAAATGAAATTTTGTCATTAGAAACAAAAATTATATATTTTCCAGTTAAAATAACTATTCCAATATTGGGCTATATCTTCAGAGTAAGTGTAGAGATTGGGCCTAAACATTAAACTTTTGGTAACGTTAGGTTTTGAACTTTAAGTAGTACAGCATATGAAAACTGAAAAAACTTGAAAAACTCACATTCCCTCCCCAAAATCTCTCACAAAGTTTTCTGGCGATGGAGTGGAACCCTCAGACTCTGCAATTCCTATCGGAATGCTTTCTCCACACGCTGTCACCGGCGCCCGAGCCCCGCCGCCGCGCCGAATCCTCCCTCGTCGACGCCTCCGATCGCCCCAACTATGGCCTCGTGGTCCTCCGCCTGGTCGCGGAGACCTCCGTGGACGAGCAGATCAGGCAAGCCGCCGCCGTGAACTTCAAGAACCATCTCCGCACGTGGTGGTCCTCCGACTCTCCCATACTACCACCAGAGAAGGAGCAGATAAAGTCTCTGATCGTTCCACTCATGCTTTCCGCTACTCGTAGGATTCAGAGTCAGCTCAGCGAAGCCCTCGCGGTTATTGGTGAGCACGATTTCCCCAAGGCATGGCCGGCGCTACTTCCCGAACTCGTTTCCAATCTGAAAAACGCGTCACAGGCGTCCGATTATGCCTCCGTTAACGGCATTCTCGGTACCGCTGATTCCATTTTTAACAAATTCCGTTTCGCGTTTAAAACCAATGATCTTCTCCTCGATTTGAAGTATTGCCTCGATCATTTTGCTGCGCCTTTGCTTGAGGTTTTCCTAAAAACGGCGTCATTGATCGACGCCAGTGTCAATTCTGGCGCGAACCTGCGCCCGCTCTTCGAGTCGCAGAGTCTGTGCTGTAGCATTTTTTACTCCTTGAATTTTCAGGAGCTACCTGAGTTCTTCGAGGATCACATGAAGGAGTGGATGGGTGAGTTTCGAAAATACCTCACCACCACATATCCTGCTCTCGAGCGAAGTGGTGGCGATAGTCTTGCTATTGTCGATAAGCTTAGGGCCAAGGTCTGTGAGAATATTAATCTGTATATGGAAAAGAATGAGGAGGAATTTCAGGGTTATTTGAATGATTTCGCTCTTGCTGTGTGGACCTTGCTGGGGAATGTGTCTCAGTCTTCTAACCGGGATCAGCTCGCCATTACCGCTATCAAGTTTTTGACCACGGTCAGTACTAGCGTTTACCATACCTTGTTTGCCAGTGATGGCGTTGTTCCCCAAATCTGTCAGGGCATTGTCATTCCCAATGTGAAGTTGAGGGAAGACGATGAGGAGCTTTTTGAGATGAATTATATAGAGTTTATAAGAAGGGATATGGAAGGTAGTGATCTTGATACTAGGAGGAGGATTGCCTGTGAGCTTCTCAAGGGAATTGCCACGCGTTATGGGGATGTTGTAAGGAACATTGTCTCTTCGCAGATACAGAGTTTGTTGAGTTCATTTGCTGCCAACCCTGTGAATAATTGGAAGGACAAGGACTGTGCTTTGTACTTGGTTGTTTCTCTCGCTACCAGGAAGGCTGGAACCAGTTACCTCTCCACTGATCTTGTTGACGTTCAGAGCTTTTTTGAATCCGTAATTGTCCCTGAGCTGCAGAGTCCCGATGTGAATGGGTATCCCATGCTTAAGGCAGGTGCACTAAAGTTTTTTAGTGTGTTCCGTAATCAAATATCCAAGTCCGTGGCATTGAGGTTTTTCCCGGATTTGGTTCGGTTCCTTGCTTCGGAATCAAATGTTGTACATTCTTACGCTGCAAGTTGTATTGAGAAACTCTTGAGGGTAAAGGATGAGATGGGTGAACCGCGCTATACTTCAGCAGACATCAATCCTATCTTCCCGGTACTGATGAACAATCTTTTCAGTGCCTTAAAGCACCAAGAGTCTGAGGAGAATCAATATGTGATGAAATGCATTATGAGGGTGCTCGGGGTTGCTGATCTTTCTGCTGATGTTTCTCGAGTTTGCATTGAGGGGTTGACCTTTATTCTTGGCGAAGTTTGCAGAAATCCTAAAAATCCTGTTTTCAATCATTATATTTTTGAGTCTCTTGCTATTCTTGTGAAGCGAGGCTGTGAGAATGGCTTGTCTGTATCTATTTTCGAGGCAAGCCTTTTCCCTAAGCTGGAAATAATTTTGACCACGGATGTAACCGAGTTTTTTCCGTACACGTTTCAGTTGCTGGCTCAGCTTGTTGAGCTAAACAGATCACCCATTCCGCCAATTTACATGCAGATATTTGAGATTCTTTTGTCGCCTGATTCTTGGAAAAGATCCCCAAATGTTCTTGCACTTGTGCGTCTACTCCAGGCCTTCCTTCAAAAGGCGCCAAATGAGATCAACCAAGGGGATAGACTAACTAAGGTGCTTGGCATTTTTGACACACTTGTACAATCTTCTAACACATCCGATCAAGGATTTTATGTACTCAACACCGTGATTGAAAGTCTTGAGTACGATATTATTAAACCTTATATTTCCCATATCTGGGCTGCTCTTTTCAGGGAGCTCCAAAGAAGACGAACAGTAAAACTTATAAAATCTCTTCTGATTTTTACTTCACTTTTTCTTGTTAAACACGGGCCTTCAAACCTTGTCGATACTATGAACGGTGTGCAGCCAGATATTTTTAATGTGATTTTGACTCAGTTCTGGATACCTAATCTTAAGATGATTACGGGAGCTATCGAGCTTAAGTTGGCTGCTGTTGCCTCAACCAGACTCATCTGTGAATCTCCAATTCTTTTGGATCCTTCTGCTGCTGAATCCTGGGGTAAGATGGTCAACAGCATTGTCACTCTTCTTTCACGGCCAGAACAGGAAAGGGTTGACGAGGAACCTGATGAGTCAGATATTACAGAAAATGTTGGTTACACTGCTGCATTTTTTCGTCTCTACAATGCTGGGAGGAAAGAAGAAGATCCACTAAAAGATATAAGTAATCCCAGAGAATTTTTTGTTGCTTCGTTGTCTCGGCTTTCGACCCTTTCTCCTGGAAGATACCTGAAGGTCATCAATGAATTGGTAGATCCGGCAAATCAAGCTGCATTACTCCAGCTTTGCAATCGCTTTAATCTCCCAATTGTTTAAGTACTTGACACAAACCATCTTTCTTGCTTGGTTTTCTTTCTGTGGGTTTTCCTTTAGGTTAGAATTTCAAAGATTGGAAGCCAATGTCCTATTGAAGTTTGCATATATTTGTGTGACTACGAATGCAATTGGTATCTTTTGCTGTGGATTCTTCAGTTTGGGTGGAATTTTGGTAGTCAACTTCTGTTGCAATAATGCATGTGTTTATATGTATATGGAATGGGTTTGAGGTAAAATTTTCAAAACTAAAGTAGTATATTTTAATAGGCAATAGAGTTGGAATATGGAATAGGATTGGTTGTTAAAATGAAATAGGATTTCCTTTTTTCATTTTTTTTTTTATAATTTTAACTTGTTTCATAGGGGGGATGAAACATAATTTTAAGTTTGAATTTACTTTCATGCTGTATGAAGGGTGGCTGCGGTTGTCTGTATCTGATAAGTGAGTCCCACCATTTACTCAATTTTCAGTCCTTGAACATTTACTTTTACCCAAACATTAATATTCAATTTTGTGTACTAACTTTTATTACATCTCTCTCCTCGTCATTTTTCTATTTGTTTTGGATATCAAGTTTAGAATTTTTTTCTGCTAATGATCATGGGTTATACAAGTTATAATGCATTGATTCTACTTATGATCTCAGCCATGAATATCACAGTTTCAGCCTGAATCCATAAGCTCTAAATTCTGTTTTTTAATTGCAATGTGACTGCTGTGCAGTGTAGTATATATTTATTGACAAATAATTTTTTTTTCCTCATTTGCATCTGTTTGTGGCGAATTGTCCATATTTTGACAGAATATTTAAAATGGTTATCATTTATACTGAAGGTTTAAAATGGTTTTCATTTTCGTAATTTGTATTTTATTTGGTCTTTTTCTGTGACGTCGTTTAAATCAATAACGAAATACTATATAGTACACGTAACACATCTTAAACACGTAATACAAACAGTGTCACATGTATGTTCCGTTATTGATTTAAACGGTGTCACAAATAGAACACGAATTGCGAAAATGATGATCATTTTAAATATTCTGTCAAAATAAAGACTATTCACAATAAACACTACAAAAATATAGACGAAAAAGGTATTGAAGTTATATTTATTTAATGCTCCCTTATATTATTTTATAGCGGTTATCATTTCAGCAGCTAAGTGAGTAAAAATATAATGTTCTGGCCAATTTTGTTTAAACCTTCACTGTTGTGATTTGAATTCTAAGGAGAACTCAATTCCTAAGCCTAAAACTCTTGCATTCTTTGCAAAATAGTGAAAACTAGGCACCTGCCATTAAATGGTAATGAAGCAAAGAAGTACTCACAAAATGTCAACAAAGCGGTGAAGGTGGATAAGAGCATTTTCATTGTAGGGATAATTCTCTGAGATGATGGATTTCATTGTATCATATTACTTTTAAGTTTACTTTTTTAATTTTTGTTTTAATATAAAAGTCTCTTTTTTATATATATTATGTCAGGATAGTGGCTTAAGATAGAAAAAATAATTTTTATTCATACAAACTTTTAAATTTATATTATGTCAAGATATTTTATTAGAAAGGTAGTGTAAAACTAAAATATTAACCTTTAAGACTTAATTTTGTGAACGCAACAAAAAGATGTTCTAACAAAAGTATTTATTTGATTTTTTTTTATTATATAAGTTATGTCTTAATGTTTTTCATTACACTTCTACAATTATTCATTCTTTAAGATTTTCTTGGATATTTAATTTTATTATGGTAATTAAATGATTTTTGAATATTACTTTTCATACTACTTAGGAAAAAGAGTTTAAGAGATGTGTATTGATTTTTTATCTATTTATAAAAGAAAACTACATGAGGAATATTTAGGTAATTAATTATAACAGGTCATAAGTACCATATATAACAATTTTGTAATATAATTACTAATCACTTACATTAAATATTTATTCAAAACAATTACCTATATTTAATACATGTTTAACACTCATATTCAAGTTTGAAATAAATAAATTAGATTTGAGATTTCCTTAAGGAATTTTGTTAGCTAGTTTATTATTTAGTTTTATTTATTTATTTATATTTAATTTGTGCTTAGCATTCTAACATATTGTTTAATTTATTTATTTTTATTTGCACCATTTATTTTATACTCTTAAGCCTTAAGTGTAGACTTATAAAACATATTTTAGTTTAAATCAATTATGTGTTTGCTGAGAGACAATTTAGATTAGTGTTATTTAAGGATGTTAAAAAGTTTGTATTCACGGGTATTCATGGATAAAATCCATAACGGGTAAGAAATTGATACGGCAGGTAATGGGTATGTGTATTTTTTTATATGTGTATGTTAACAAATTGTGTACGAGTATTATAGTATCCGTACCCGTGGATGTTCGTACTTGCTATACTCTAATTTAAATTAAAAATAAAAAATATGATTAAAATATTAACACATTGATTTTAACTGAGTCATTTCTTATCATTTGGTTTTAAAAAATCTCAATTTCTTTGTAAATTGTCATTCAATACTATCTAAATGAGTTGTTTGGATTTTTTTTTTAATTTATGAATATTATGTATTGTATTTTATTTGAAATTATGGTTAAAATATGTTGTTAAATATTTTATTTTTTTCTAAATACACGCAGATACCCATTGATATCCGTAGATATTAAAAAAATATGCAAGTACCACATAACAAATACTTGCACGAATATAGAGACGAGTATAAGGCAAATATTTATTCAACGGGTAGGGTATGTGGGAGCTACTACCCATATCCTACCTACCATGTTGACATCATTATTTTTACCCTAACTTCCTTGACTATTCACAAGGCAATAATGAAGTTGAATTGGAAAAATATAATTAATTGGATAGCATTAATGACTACATTATCATTCCTACCTTCTTGATAGTGGTATCAATTAAAAAGTGGCATGTTCACCAAATAGATATATGTAATTCATTTCTCCATGATGATTTGGTTGAGGAGGTGTACATGAAATTTCCTTCAGGTTTAAAAAACACTAACCCAATTTAGTTTGGAGGTTGAAAAAGTCCTTGTTCGACTTAAAACAAATTCTTTATTATTAGTTTGCTATATGGCTATAATATTGAAGCACTATGCTTTTTGCAATCCTATTCATATTACTCACTATCTATGTTGCACATGAAAGAAATACATCTCATATGTGGATGACTTGATCATTGCATAAAATGAAGCTTAAGTGTTTATTTTTCATATGAAGCACTTGGGAGCCTTAAAATATATTTTGGCGTTAGAGGTAGCGTGTAATCACGAGGGGATTTAACTTTGTCAGCAAAAATATGCATTGCAAATCATTGAAGACATGAATTTATTAGGTGCCAAACCAACGAATTTTTCAATGGGACAACACCATACACTATAGTTGATTTTTGATACACCTCTTCAAGATTTGGAACCTTAACAAGGCTGATTAGGCGATTAATCTATTTGTCTCCGACTAGACTTGATCTTGTTTATTCTATACACATTTTTATCTTAGTTTATGCAAAAACCTCATGAAGAGCATTAGAATACAACCTTAAGAGTTATTAGATATTTGAAGAAACATTTTGGGCAAGGTGTTCTACATCAATCTAATAGTAATATGGAACTACAAGGATGATGTGATTTGGATTTGGTGGCTTTCCACTTACAATACACTATTTGACTAATTAGATGACACTTATTTCTTCTTCAATATCTTGGAAAGCTAAAAAACAATCAATAGTTTCTCACTCTTATAGAGAATTTGAATATTGTTGTATGACAAAGACTACATGAGTTAAAATGGCTCAAACAATTACTTGGTGATTTGAGAATTAATAATTCTAAATGGATGTGATTTTATTGGGATAGCCGGTCAATGTTACATATAGCTAAATATCTAGTATTTCATGAAAGAACGAAACATATTGAAGTTGATTGTCATTTTGTTCCTTTCTTTTTCTGTTTTATGCATCTTATTATTTTACATATTATTTGTGTATGAAAGATTTGAAATGAGTTTCGTTTTCGTTTCTGTTTGTTTATGTTTTAATTTTGTTATCTTTCCAACATTTTGTGGCCTTAATTTATGCAACAACGTGTTATAATATATAAGTAGCTATGGAATTATGATTTCAATTGCAAATATAAGTTGTTCTGAGTTTTATGAATATTTTTTTTAAAAAGGAAAAAATTTGAAAATTGACATTAAAGTTTATTTTAAAGCTATTTGGTTTTCATTGTGTTATTGTTGCTTAGTTACCAAGATAAAAAAGATAAAGAATTAAATATGTGTTTAGTCTTTAAACTTTGATACATTTTTGGTCTTGAAATTTAAAAAATAAATGAATATAATATTTTTAACCCAATTATGTTAATTTTTTTTACGTGTCAAACGAAATTTATAGTAACATTTGTTGTTTACACAATTTGATACGTTTTCGTTTAATATGTTTAACATGTAAAAAAATTTAACATAATTTAATTAAAAAATTATATTCATTTTTTTAAAGTTTGTGGATTAAAATATATCAAAATTTTGGACATGGAATAAAAATATATTTGACCCAAAAATAAATATAGTCATATCTATGAATATTAAAGAATAATAATTATATCGATGAAATATAAATACATATTTGTAATCTTAATCTTTTAAATCAGAACATGCGAATGATAATGAATAAAGAAATATGTGATTTCTTTCTTTTTCTACATTGATATCCGTTTGAAAAGATTAAGACACTTAATTTACTCGATATTTTATTTTTAAAATGATATATTTGAAAGATTCTGATTGTTATTTTATATTAAGGATAAGAGAACATGTTTTCTAGATGAAGTCTTCTTGTATAGTTGTAAGAGATGATTCCACAGAGTATTTTATGTTATTTTACTAAAATTGTAAAATCGATATGCTACAACTAAAAGCAATGTATTAATAAAAAAATTAATATTTGTTGGACTAAAAACAAAAAAAATGGGAATCGGAATTAAAACGATATATTTATATAGGAATAAAAAGATTTATTTTTACAAAACAAATAAGTAACTTTCTTAGAAAGGAAAGTGACAGAAAGATAAAACTAACTTAATCAAGATATTTGATTGTTATTATTAACATTTCTTTTACAAATTTTTGATTATATTTCTTGGAACAAAAGTTTGTAACCATTCTTGAAATTCTACGAGTCTATATCCATTTGTGTCTTATTTATTTGTATACATATTTATAAAATATATAAAAAAATTAAATTAAAAATATAATATTATAATGATCTAAATTTTATAATAAAATATTAAATAAATTAAAGATATTTAAGTAATTTAAATAATAAAAATATAGATATGTATACTAAAAATTTGAATATGAACTACATATTTATACCAGTCTTTAGTGAATTAAATATTTTTTAACAGGATTAGTGACCGGTTTTCAATGCTTACACAAGCAATGCTTTCACAAATTTATTTGTCATATCTTTTAAAGAATCGATTACATATTAAAATAATTTGTAATAATATTTATTGTTATAGAAAGCTTGTGGCAATCATTAAATATATATATATATATATATATATATATTATTTAACTAATTTTCATTTTATTCATATACTATAACTTATGTGTTCTTTAAGGCGTAAAATGTCTAATCCTTATTAAAAAAATTATTTTATAAAAAATATGAATTTCTGTCAAACTGGGTCGTGGTGTCGTAATTGGGCCTAAACTGTAGTATGTAGCCTATTATTACAAGTCTACACGTGTCTTCTTAGGTTATAAATGTGTGCAGTGAATCACTGAACAAAATTTTGGGTGTTCAAACTTTAAATTGAAAATTCCTTTTCACACAAAACCTCTCACAAAGTGTTGTGGAGATGGAGTGGAACCCTCAGACTCTGCAATTTCTATCGGAATGCTTTCTCCACACGCTGTCTCCGGCGCCAGAGCCCCGCCGCCGCGCCGAAGCCTCCCTCGCCGAAGCCGCAGACCGCCCCAACTACGGCCTCGTGGTCCTCCGCCTGGTCGCAGAACCCTCCGTGGACGAGCAGATCAGGCAAGCCGCCGCCGTGAACTTCAAGAACCATCTCCGCACGCGGTGGTCCTCCGAGACTCCCATACTGCCCCCGGAGAAAGAGCAGATAAAGTCCCTGATCGTTCCACTCATGCTCTCAGCTACTCGTAAGATTCAGAGTCAGCTCAGCGAAGCCCTCGCCGTTATCGGTAAGCACGATTTCCCCAAGGCATGGCCTGCGCTGCTTCCCGAACTCGTTTCCAATCTGAAAAACGCGTCACAGGCGTCCGATTATGCCTCCGTTAACGGCATTCTGGGCACCGCCGATTCCATTTTTAACAAATTTCGTTTCGTGTTTAAAACCAACGATCTTCTCCTCGATTTGAAGTATTGCCTCGATAATTTTGCCGCGCCTTTGCTTGAGGTTTTCCTCAAAACGGCGTCGTTGATCGACGCCAGTGTCAATTCCGGCGCAAACCTGCGCCCGCTTTTCGAGTCGCAGAGTCTGTGCTGTAGCATTTTTTACTCCTTGAATTTTCAGGAGCTACCTGAGTTCTTCGAGGATCACATGAAGGAGTGGATGGGTGAGTTTCGAAAATATCTCACCACCACTTATCCTGCTCTCGAGGGAAATGGTGGCGATGGTCTTGCTATTGTCGATGAGCTTAGGGCCAAGGTTTGTGAGAATATTAATCTGTATATGGAAAAGAATGAGGAGGAGTTTCAGGCTTATTTGAATGATTTCGCTCTTGCTGTGTGGACCTTGCTGGGGAACGTGTCTCAGTCTTCTAGCCGGGATCAGCTCGCCATTACCGCAATCAAGTTTTTGACCACGGTCAGTACTAGTGTTCACCACACCTTGTTTGCCAGTGAAGGGGTTGTTCCCCAAATCTGTCAGGGCATTGTGATCCCCAATGTGAAGTTGAGGGATGATGATGAGGAGCTTTTTGAGATGAATTATATAGAGTTTATAAGAAGGGATATGGAAGGTAGTGATCTTGATACTAGGAGGAGGATTGCATGTGAGCTTCTTAAGGGAATTGCCACGCATTATGGGGATGTTGTAAGGAACATTGTCTCTTCGCAGATACAGAGTTTGTTGAGTTCATTTGCTGCCAACCCTGTGGGTAATTGGAAGGACAAAGACTGTGCTATATACTTGGTTGTTTCTCTCGCTACCAAGAAGGCTGGAACCAGTTACGTCTCCACTGAGCTTGTTGACGTTCAGAGCTTTTTTGAATCCGTAATTGTCCCTGAGCTGCAGAGTCCCGATGTGAATGGGTATCCCATGCTTAAGGCAGGTGCACTAAAGTTTTTTACTATGTTCCGTAATCAAATATCCAAGTCCGTGGCATTGAGGTTTTTCCCGGATTTGGTTCGGTTCCTTGCTTCGGAATCAAATGTTGTACATTCTTACGCTGCAAGTTGTATTGAGAAGCTCTTGTTGGTAAAAGATGAGGTGGGTGGGGCTCGCTATACTTCAGCAGACATCAATCCCATCTTCCCGGTGCTGATGAACAATCTTTTCAGTGCCTTAAAGCACCAAGAGTCTGAGGAGAATCAATATGTGATGAAATGCATTATGAGGGTTCTGGGGGTTGCTGATCTTTCTGCTGATGTTGCTCGAGTTTGCATTGAGGGGTTGACCTTCATTCTTGGGGAAGTTTGCGGAAATCCTAAAAATCCCGTTTTCAATCATTATCTCTTTGAGTCTGTAGCTATTCTTGTGAAACGGGGCTGTGAGAATGGCTTGCCTGTATCTGTTTTCGAGACAAGCCTTTTCCCTAAGCTGGAAATAATTTTGACCAATGATGTAACCGAGTTTTTTCCGTACACGTTTCAGTTGCTGGCTCAGCTTGTTGAGCTAAACAAATCACCCATTCCGCCCATTTACATGCAGATATTTGTCATTCTTTTGTCGCCTGATTCGTGGAAAAGATCCCCAAATGTTCCTGCACTTGTGCGTCTACTCCAGGCTTTCCTTCAAAAGGCACCGAATGAGATCAACCAAGGGGATAGACTGACTAAGGTGCTTGGCATATTTGACACACTTATACAATCTTCTAGCACATCTGATCAGGGATTTTATGTGCTCAACACTGTCATTGAGAGTCTTGAGTACGGTGTTATCAAACCTTATATTTCCCATATCTGGGCTGCTCTTTTCAGGGAGCTCCAAAGAAGACGAACAGTAAAGCTCATAAAGTCCCTTCTGATATTTATTTCACTTTTTCTGATTAAACACGGCACTTCAAACCTTGTCGATACTATGAACGGTGTGCAGCCAGATATTTTTAATGTGATTTTGAGTCAATTCTGGATACCTAATCTTAAGCTGATTACGGGAGCTATTGAGCTTAAGTTGGCTGCTGTTGCCTCAACCAGACTCATCTGTGAATCTCCAATTCTTTTGGATACTGCTGCTGCTGAATCCTGGGGTAAGATGGTGGACAGCATTGTCACTCTTCTTTCACGGCCAGAACAGGAAAGGGCCGATGAGGAGACTGATGTGCCAGATATTTCAGAAAATGTTGGTTATACTGCTACATTCGTTCGTCTTTACAATGCTGGGAAGAAAGAAGAAGATCCACTAAAAGATATAAGAGATCCCAGAGAATTTTTTATTGCCTCAATTTCTCGGCTGTCAGCACTTTCCCCTGGGAGATACCCGAAGGTCATCAATGAAGTAGTAGATCCGGCAAATCAAGCAGCACTACTTCAGCTTTGCAACGCCTATAATCTCACAATTGTTTGAGTAAGTACTTGAGACACCTTAGTTTTTATCAATCTTGTTTGGTAGGTTTGCTTTGTTGAAGTTTCCGTCTGTTAGAATCTGAAATGTTGGACTTCATTTTGTAGTTGGCAAATTTTAGTAAGACCTTGTTGAAATCAGCATATATGTTCTGTTATGGACTCTTAAGTCTGGGTTGGATTTTGATAGTTAACGACTGTTGTGATAATGCATAGGTTTTTTCTGGCCAGTGCGGCGGATAACCCTGTCCTTTACTAACTACTCTTTGATTGCCCTAACTTGCAAGGTGTTTAAATTTTTTTCAATTGGACAGTGAGTACAGGTGTATTGTATTTCCTTACAGAATAAAATAAAAAATTATTCATATACTTAACAAAAGTTATCATGCCAAGACAGTTGTTCTTTTAGGTTTTCTCAACACTATCAGTGGTTTAGTAACAGTTGAGGTAACATCTACAAATGTAACGTAGCCATGTTTTAGTAGGTAATAAAGTTGGAATATGGAATTGAGTTGATCGTGAAAATCTAGTGTCCTGGCTGTCAGATTTTAAATATTAGACACCAATGACATTTTCAAGTTTTCAAATCAAATATTTTTGAGATTAAGTATGGAAGTAACTTGTATGTTCTATGGTGGACTCGAACGATTGGGTGGGATTTTCATAGTTAACGATTGTTACAGTATATAAGTTTTTGGTGGCCAGTGGGATGGATTAGATTGAGTTACGAATTACAGTTCCATTATTTTTACTAGGTATTGAAGTTTGTTTGAATGAATCTGAGTTACAAATTATTGGTCCCAATCTTGCCAATACACTTATTGTCTTAGGAATTCCCATAGCTTCTTTTACACCTACTAGTTCCGTAGCATTTGTGGTAACGTTTACAAATTGTAATACTAAGCACAAAATTGTGGTAGCTCTTGAAGTAGGCATATTTTAGTAGGTAAAAAAGGTGGAACATGGAAAACAGGTTTGGTTTTAGAAATGGTGTTGGATGCAACCTTTATAATTTTAATTTGTTTTGTAGAGGTTGAAAAATCATTTTGACGAATGAACTTACTTTCATGTTATAAGAGGAGTGACTGGGATAGTGTGTATGGTGCAAGTCAATTGCATCATTCGCTCTACTCTCATCTGTTCCATATTTTCAATCTTGCTCTACTTTCATCTGCTCCATATGGTTTTACCGAACGAGGAATTAATTTTCAATCTTGTTACTTTTACTCGAATAAACGTTTATGCATTTGTTTTGCGCATCAACTTTCCCATTTGTGTGATAATGATGAATTATACTAAAATGCTTGAATATAATATGGAGTTACTATTAGTCAGAGCCTACTGCTGCATTTATGAAATAGCCAAGGGTTTTCAATAAACAATCTATGTTTGTTTTTCTGCAGTTAGTGTGATGAATGTACTGGGCTTTCGAAGTACGGTTGAGTCTGAATCCATGAGCACCAAAGCATATTTTTCAAGTGCAATGTGATGTGTTGGTATTTTAATGTATAATTATTTAATGCTCCCTTTCATTTTGTTGCTTTTCAGCCGCACTGGAGCAAATTGTAATGAATATATCCGTCAATTTTGTTTAAACTTGCATGTTAAGTACAAAATTTATGTAGGTATTTTGCGATATCTGCTTCGGAACACATTGCATTTCTCTTTTTTGGGATGCAACTACTATTGAATGAAATATGAGGATGAAATTGTAGCATTTGAGTTTACCTTTGCGAACACATTGCATTTCTCTTTTTTGGGATGCAACTACTATTGAATGAAATATGAGGATGAAATTTTATCATTTGAGTTTACCTTTGCAAAATCATCGCAAAGTCGTTATTTGCAACACTGTTAAGTTAAGACTAGGGAAATTGATCAAGATTAAAATTCATAGCTTATTACTTTTCAGTAGCATTGATTTTGTGGTAGTATAAAGCTCAAAGGATGATTTTTTGTGAACTTTTCATTGGAGTGTTACTTGACTTTATTTGTGTCATTACTCATGTATTGTAAGTGTATTTAGTTATTCCAATGTTAGCGTGTGGTTGATGGAATAGGCTTATGTTACTGTTTATGTGCGATTGGACCTAATGATGGTATAAGGTGAGGTGATATATTACGTATTACGTGTTTGGTTCTGCATCAATGTGGTTTCCACATCAATGGGCGTTGTTTACTTACCTTTATATTTCTAAACATGTGAAAAAGTGATTTTCATATGAATGAAACCTGGTGAGTAGTTAAGATTCAGTATTATGATAAGAGAACCAAAAAGACAAATCACCCATATCAAAATAATTAGAACTCAAAATGTATAAATATATTTCATTATTTCCTTTATGTTGACTGTAATTTTTCTTACTGACATTTAGATATATCATGGCAAAAAATTATATTAATGGGTGTTATTATTAGCCTTATGTTTTTCATTCATGATAAGCGGGGTTTTTTGGTTTAGTTTTTATTATTTTTTTAGGAGTGATAAAGTAGATCATGATTTTCAACTTGTCAATCTATTTTAATTTGGCTAGCCTAATTTCTAAAATAATTAATAATTTAAGAAATTAAGAAATTGTTTTTTTTTTTATATTATATCTGTTCAAAAATATAAAAATTGTAATTTAAATATTAAGAGTCATATATTAATTTTTAATTATTAACTATAATATAGTAATTTGTAATATCGTAATATGTAGATATAATAGTTATTTTAATTATTAAATTAAAGACATTTATTAATTATTTATTAACTTATAAAATATTTATATATATTTTATAGATAAAAAATTAAAAATTAAAAAAAGTTGGCGCACAAATTTTAGTCTGTTTTATTACTGTGGGCCAGTTTGTTCCATTTTCTACAGACAATAAAGAGTTAGATCTAGCCCTTTTTTACACACAACAAAGGGTTAGATTTAGCCTGACTATTTGAATTAAGGGTTAAATATGTTTTTGGTTCCTCAAGTTTGAACGAAATTTGGGTTTAGTCCCTCATCAAAACTTTTGACCAATTTAGTCCTTCATCTTCCAAAATGCGTGAATTTAGTCTTTTTAACCAAATTTTGTTAAGTTTATCTGACATTTCAAGCGCATTTCATGATAGT
>Ga0214543_1003634_pt1 | contig 29776 bp, 14 predicted proteins | sample CNSS2metaG_FD_160094 | JGI IMG/M metagenome (GOLD analysis project Ga0214543, IMG submission 160094) | Root nodule microbial communities from cowpea collected in UCLA plant growth center, Los Angeles, California, USA - CNSS2 | ecosystem: Host-associated > Plants > Roots > Nodule | place: USA... | reverse complement strand
GATGAAGGAGATACAAAAAAGGTGAAAAACTAAAGGCTGCAGCTAGGTGCTAGGTTAGAGGTTATCCAACACTCAACCTCCTAGCCTACACATCATGATTGCCTAGATATATTAATTACTCCTACAAATCCCAATGACTGAACATGCTTAATGAAGCAATTGGCCAAACCTACTAGTTCAAATTGCTGCTTGCATATTTTTTAAATGCATTTTTCCCATTTCCAAGAAATTATTTTTAGCTTTGGAAAAATAAGAAATCTAACGCAACCATTTTAAACAGTATGGTATGGTAATGATGTACTTATTGTTTATACATTTTGTTTTGGTAATGGAGCACCAGGCACACTCTATTGTCATGGTTTTCATGTGCTATATGAAAAACCTCGACAGTAATGAGCCTTATAAAAAAAATTCTTCCTTACTATACTGCTTATGACTTTAACAAATAGTGAATCTGTCAAGTGACTCAATGGAAAGACGACATATGGCCAGGAAACTGATGCAAATTGATTGGTTTAACTAAATGACTGTTTTCTAGAGTAAATCTTAATATTCTTTTCTTATTCTCTCATTCGTCATTATTATCATACACTGTTTTCTAGGTGCTGCTGAAGAAGCAAGTGTAGTTTTTGGTGAAGCAGCTGCCTTTTGCCTACAAAAGGAATACCTGAATTGTTCAACCTCTCCAAACTCTCATATATCACCTGAAGATAGCAATGAAGTTGCTCCCAGATCTTGTATTCCCGAAGAAGGGAGTCCAAGGCAACTCAACCAAATGCAAGGTCTCAAGGATATTGCTGCGTATCATCATGGAGCATCTCTATTAGGAGGAGCTACTTGTCAACCTATTAATAGTGGTTCATCTAACATGTCATTTTATAGCACCCCATCTCCAATGGTTGCACAGGTGATTCTAGTTTTATATTATGTATGCCTATTAATGTGTTCTAAAAATTGTGAATAGCTATATATCCAGACATGGATAAAGCCATCCCGGTTTTCTTTAGTTTATAAATTGATAATGCAGGTTCCTTGGTCAATTACATGTTATGTTATCGTTTTTTGCAGTTGTCAGGTGTTGCTCCACCCCCATTGTGTAGGAATGTGATGCCAAATTGTCAAAATCTTACTACACTTAGTGTTGACAGTTCTCCTAAGTCAATTGTCAACTCTCCTATTCAAGCCCCTCGAAGAAAGTTTGTGGGTGAAGGAAAGTTACGAAAGGTTGGTTCTATAGTTCAACCTATAGTTGCATCAATTGTAGATAAACGTGCCATCGGTCTTGGATTTTCTCTGTAATCTAGAGTAAACCATGGCAGAATTGGATAGATTATTTTTTTCTTGTTTTGGTATTTGTTAGTGATCTAGATTTATTCAGATTGTTGACATCACAATTCATGTTAGCATTTTCTTATCTCAGGAATGACATTTTTGCTATCAGCATTGTTTGACATCCATTGTGTTTCTATCTGATAATGATGTTATGGGTGGGTATCTGAGTTTACCTTTTTAATTCATGTTACCAATTACCATTGATTCTCATTTATATGGTTGCAACATTGGTACTCAATTTTCTGCAATCACTCAGCTATAGTTATTTTGCATTCTGTTCTTTGTGGATTTTTATTTGGTGCTATACATTGTAAGATGAATAGTTGAATATATTTTCCATACTATAATGTATGAATTCATTGACCATTTATTTTGATGAGTAACTTGTGTTTTGCATGATTGTAATACTATGCACACTCAGTTGAGTGCTTGACTTGTCCAAGATTATATAATAAATCTCTCATTTTCCACTATTCCTTTTTTTCCTAAACTAAATATATATTGTTACAGATTTCAGGTAGATTATTTTCTGATTCTGGTCCTCGACGTAGTTCAAGGCTCTCTAGTAGTGAAAGTGTAAACGCAAATGCTAATTCAGCTGTTGTATCGGGAAATGGAAATAATAATTCTTATAAGGGAGGTTCAAAGGTAAACCATGTGGCATTTCGTGCCATGGCAATTCGTAAAGGGCAGTCATGGGCCAACGAAAACATTGATGAAGGTGATGAATGTTTATATATCCCACTACTCTAGTCTATTAGCTTATTCTTTTATATGGAAATGTTTCCATTAACAAATAGTTGAGTTGCAATATTTGGGAAATCATTCCCTTGTACAAGTTGCATCCCAGCTGACAATGTTAGATTTCTTGTCGGTTTCTTCTGTGCTATAGACTTTCGAAAGATTTCAGAAGGAAAGTTCATATAATTTGATTTTCTTGCCATCTCCTTTGTCTAAAGTGGTGAGCCAGATAGAAATACTATCCATTGCTAGGTGTCAGCATACTATGTTGAACTACTTTATTAACTTTACATATCCATTTATGATTATGATTAATTCGTTTATTTTCCTTATGGTGCTTACTGCCTAAAAAGTTTCCTTGTTCAAATTCTAAATGATTTCCATTTTTTTAATTGTAGGGATTCGTAGTGATGTTCCAGATTATTCTTTAAATAATACATCTACAAATTCTTGTTCATCTCCTGACGTTGAAGCCAAAACATATGAGCAAGAAGCAGCAACTTTTCATATTGGCAGGCAAGTAACAGGTGGTTCTAAGATCAGCACTGGCGCTTCAGAAATATTGACCCTTCTAAGAGTTCTTGGTGAAGGCTATAGACTTTCCTGTTTATATAGGAGCCAGGTAATTAATTAATTCTTTCTCGGGAAAATCCAGATATTTAGGTTATTATTGCAATTAGGGATTTAAAATTGGAAATAAAATGGGGAAAATACCTTGTCCCAAGATGTATTTGTTTCCTAAATATCTGTTTGTGGAAGAGCAGGATGCGCTAGATACCTATCTGAAACTTCCTCAGAAGCATTACAACACTGGTTGGGTTCTTTCTCAGGTAATTTTGGTAGCTCGATGCATTTTCATTGGTATTTATTTGGGATTCGTCATGCTTATTTTGTTTTATTCCAATTTTTGTTCAGTGAACGTACAAATTTTGTTCTTTATAGTACTTGATTATTTTTCCCTTCATTGAAAGAATATCTTATCTGCCCTTAGTTACATTTCTCCACTTTTCTCACTAATAAAAAGACTATTTTTTTCTGTATATGAAGCCTTGTCTGAGGTCCTAACCTCAAATCGAAATTAATCTCACTATCCAGTTAACTAATCTTTTACTACTTTGGGCCCTAATTCAATGAATATAAGATGTGAATAAAATAAAATCTTTGTCAACTTTTGATGAGACTATAAATATAGAAATAAAAACAAAGAACTAGAAAAAAAAAAGCTTAGTTAAATTAAATTTTAGATCCTAAATTAAATCTCAGCACAAAAGTTTTGTTTGGCAGTTGTTCAGGCTTCAAGCCCGGAAGACTCTTTAGTCAGGGTTACTTTAAATGTAAAAATTGCTACTAGGCTTCGTCCTGAATGACGACAATAGATTAATCTTTTTGGATGGACAATAAGATAGTGGGTGGAAGAGATCAAGGGAAGCCAAGACTACGAACTAAAAAGCAAACAACAATTTGGTGTTGTTCATATATTTCAGAAACATGTCTGACATGGCACTTATTTGACACAGTTAGATGTCCACTGTTTGTTTCGGAAGTGGCTTACTAAATAGAAAGTGTTGGGATATTTGTTAAGTATCAGGATGCTGTAAACTTTGGACCCTAATATATATAATGAAGTAAAATTATTTTCCTTGAATTTTCAATTTTATGTTAAGCACCGACAAACTAATATCTTAAAGGCCTCCTACTGGTCTGTCACACCACATATATAAGACTAACACCATAAAACAAAACTGCCTCGTAGAACTTGGCTTATCAGTGCTTCCTTATACAGAAACAATCTTGTCTCGAAGGCTAAAATGAGAAAAACTATCCCTTCCAGCATAGTGGTTGGATTTGTTTTATTAATTCAACTCGTTTGAAATCTCCTCCTTACTTGAGCATGTTTTAATGCAGGTTGGAAAAGCATACTTTGAGCTAGTTGATTACTTGGAAGCTGATTGTGCCTTTAGTCGTGCTCGTCAGATTACACCCTATAGTTTGGAAGGAATGGATATACACTCAACAGTCCTTTATGTGAGTTGAAATATATTTTCTTTGTTAACAGCAAACCATTTTTCTTTGTTGCATTTTGATTTGCACATTTGGTCCTTTCAACCAATAAAGTCTCTTGACAGAAAGATAATAATGTTTTGATGCCCTTGCTCTGTGCTCCTATTCTAAGGTTATATCTAGAATGTGTTTGATGCTATGATTTCTCTGATGTTACATAGCTAGTACTATATATGTAAAACGATTCCTTTTTTAACGGTTGTCTTCTACAAAATTTCAAAAGGAAACTTGGATGTGGGGCACCTGGAATATCCTTGTATTTCTTTAGCTTCTTCCTTCCACATAAAGTTTAAATTTTTAAATGATTACTGGATGTTTCCCTTAAAAACTGACTTATATCTGGTGCAGCATTTAAAGGAAGATATGAAGCTAAGTTACCTGGCTCAGGAATTGATTTCAACTGATCGCTTAGCTCCTCAATCTTGGTAGTGTTACATTGAGCTTTATTTTAATTGTGTAACAATTCAGTTTTTGTACTCAAAATTCTTCTTATGGCATTTTTATGCACCTACTCTCTTCTTTCCAGATTGCTTAAAATTACATCTGCTATGTGTGCTCATGTGTGTGAGTGCGCATGTGTGCACTTACTGTGAGCCAAACTTTAGACATTTTTGTGTATTTTGGTTTTCTAGAGCTATTTGCTTGTGAAGCTGATGAGAATATTACCGTACTGTTCTAGCACCAAGGAATGTTATTTTGGCTGTTCTGTTCTAATTATTGTCACTAATCCTGGTTTGTCTTTTGTATTGAATACTATGGCAGGTGTGCCATGGGTAATTGCTACAGCCTGCAGAAAGATCATGAAACTGCACTGAAGAGCTTTCAACGAGCTGTTCAACTAAATCCCAGATTTGCATATGCTCACACCCTTTGTGGACATGAGTATGAACATTAATCTTACATATATACACGTGTCTAAACATGGTTTAACAACTTTTCATGATCTCGTGAGTCATGATTCACTGTTCTTTGCAGGTATGTTGCACTAGAAGATTTTGAAAATGGGATTAAGTCCTACCAGAGTGCACTCATGGTTGATTCAAGGCACTATAAGGCATGGTATGGACTTGGAATGCTGTATCTTCGCCAAGAGAAGCTTGAGTTCTCTGAACATCATTTCCGTATGGCCTTCCAAATCAACCCACGATCTTCTGTTATACTGTCATACCTTGGAACTGCTTTGCATGCTTTAAAGGTTAATAATCTCTTGCCACTCTAGGTGTATTAGTACATACAGACTACTATTGCATTTGTCTTATGCTCGCGTTTCTGTATCCGTTATTCTGAAAGTATACTTATGTGGTCTGTCAGAGAAGCTGGGAAGCACTGACCATAATGGAGAAGGCTATCTTAGCAGATAAGAAAAATCCACTTCCCATGTATCAAAAGGCCAGCATACTCATCAGCTTAGAAAAATTTGACGAGGCTTTGGATGTCCTAGAGGAGTTAAAAGAGTGTGCTCCTCGTGAAAGTAGTGTCTATGCTTTGATGGGCAATATCTATAGAAGGCGTAACATGCATGAAAGAGCAATGTTTCATTATGGTGTTGCTTTGGATTTGAAACCATCTGCAACAGATGCTGCTGCCATTAAGGTGAACTTGCTTTATAACTGAGTTACAACAATCCTTTTGTTCTAAATGCGTTTACAATTTTTACAAATAACTGATCTTCGGCTCTCAGATTCGTTTGCTGAATGTTTAGTTAATTTGTAAAGTAAATGACCAATTTACTTCCTGAAATTGTATTTCACTATTATTTAGTCTATGAAAATATAAAAGTCAATGTTGGTGGAAGTCACATCCATTAGAGATAAGGTTAATTTAGAGTATATAAGTAGATCCAAACCTCACCTTACAAGCTAGTTTTGTGAGGTTGAGTTAAGTTTAAAGTCAATTTCTTAAAATGGTATCAAAGTTATGGGTTATAGTTTATCTTAGTGAAATTTGATGTTTGTTGGGTCTATTGTTTCATCTGTTATCGGACCACTTATTAATGTCCAGTCCTACGCTCGAGATGTATATACCTAAGCGTGAGGGGATGTGTTAGAAGTCTCACTTCTACTAGAGATAAGACTAATTTAGAGTATATAAATGGGTTTGAACTTCACCTTATAATGGTTTTGTAAGGTTGAATTAGACTTAAAATTTATTTTGTAACAATCAAATAAGTCAAAATTAATCTTTTTTATCGTTTTGCTTCTTAGGCTGAAGACAAAATAATATGTTCAGGCACTAACATCGAAGAAAAAGAAGTTAATTCTAGAGACTTAAAATTTGAGAGACTAATATATAGAGACATACGATGTCAGGAACTAAGTTTTGACTATTTACTGTTAATTTGTATGATCATAGTTGTACACGGAATAAACTTATGGTTGTTGTCATTATTTATTCTTTTTGAAACAGGCTGCTGTTGAGAAGTTGCATATACCCGACGAGTTCGAAGACGGTTTGTAACTCTACCTTTAAAGTGCGAGATACAAGATTGAAGCAGCATGGATGGTTAAGTATTCATCCAAACAGTCATCATTCCATCTAATTTTCGGAACTTTAAAACTGCATACAGTTTTGTAGGAAAGTCGAATAGGATTAGAGATATGATGTATCAGAGGTACCAAGAAGCTCCTATACTTGTACAAATAGTTGCGTTAGGGAAGAATAGGTGTACCATTAGTTTATCCATCCATTTTGTTTATAAATCAACTCTTTAGTCTCATCTCTGGTTTAAATGATTAGAAGCGTCAAATGTGTCATTTTGAATTCTTTTTATGATGAGAAATGTTAATAACACGACACATTCTGTGGTTGGCTAAAATTTATTGAAAAATATAGAATTTATTCAATTATGCAGATCACATAAATAGCCTTTAGCTCCAACACATAAGGATCCTAACTAGGGGTAGTAAATATTCTAATTTTCAGAAAAAAAAGTGTCACCTACAATTTAGGATATTATTTTCTTAATTATAATTATACAATTAATCAGGATATGTGCTCTGCTAATTTATGAAACAATTCTATTCTTGGCTCGTTATCCAAAACTCTTTCACAGGTTGGATTATAGATAACTATCGTACTTAATTTGCAGCCTAAGTTCTTAAGCTTTCATATTGAGCCTTTGACAGCGCCTTGATTAGAATGTTAAGTTTGGGAGCTTGACCTGTGTTTCAACATTACTATTTCACCATCCACATTTTACTTGATGAAGTAATGATGGATTTCCAAATGTTTGGTTTTATACAGACAATAGTATTGTCTGAAGATGCGGTTTTTAGCTCAATAGTAGAAAGTACTAATCACGTGTCTTCATTAGTTTAAGTGTATTTTATGGAAGTTTGTTACATTAATTATGCTCTATAGATAGAAACTTATATTAACAAATATTATTAACTAAGAGTTGTTGTTCAATTATAATAACAAAAATCTAGGATAGTTGAGTAATAGTTTACCGAGAAAGAAAGAAACTTCAAGTTGTAACATCAATTCTCAGGGAATTCTTTCGTGAATGTAATTTGAAGTTCGTTAACACTTGAACTGAACTAAGTTACTTATATGCGTTATTCTTTCTTATTTTTACGTTTATCTTTTCATTGGAAATGTGCAGTATTCTACCTCCAATTGAGATTTCTTATGCTTTCTTCTAGAATGACTTTCAAGTCTTTTATTTCAATGTTATTTTCAAGTCCATCCAGAGGCACATATTCTTTTGTTGCACTGGTTTCATCTTTTGTCTCCTCTAGCTCCACTTCTCGTGATTGGATAGAAATTTTCGTATTAGGAACAACACTTTTTGTTGTAGGTATAGTTTAAAGCCTTAAATATCACTTGGGTATAAAATCCCGCGAAGTGTTTAAGTGTTTAAATCCAATATCCCAATTCAATACAGAAAAATCACCTTAATCGGCTATACGAAAAATACTCCCCTAGGAATATTTGTCCAAAAGTGTCTCACAAAAGAGTATCACCCCTACCACTCATTTCGTGTTTTCAACTTTATAAATTAATAAAATACTAACAATTAATATTTATTAATTAAAAAAAATCACAACTTTGTCTCTTGTATGTTAACAAAGATGATTTTTCTTGTATTGAATTATACTATTAGATTTGGTGGGTTTAGAAGGGGATTGAATCCACGAATCCACGAGTTTTCTCCTCTGATAACAATTTGGAAAAATAAAATTAATTTGATGAATTCAAAATAAGGATAGAAAAGATCGTAGGTTCAACTCTTCCCACTAATAAAAATTAACAACTAATATTTAGCGATAAAAACTAACCATTTTTTTTCCTTTAAAAAATTGAATCATATCAAATATTTTCTCCATATTTCTGATCCACTAACCTGCCTAATATGAATTAGATCATTTAACGAATTTAGAAGTTCTATGCCTAATAAACTTCCAACCTATTCAATTTTTGGTGATAAATTAGTGGAATTGTCTCAGCATGTAGCAGTCTCAAGTTGATGCAATGCAGTATGTTATGTGTTGTCCCATAATGACACTTTGTTGCTACTATGTAGTGACCATCATCTCTATGGCTAGTACCATCATCTCCACATGACATTCTAGTCAAATTTCTTTCATCACTTCTAATACATTTTCACACAACAAAAACATAATAATATTCAATCTCCACATTTTTAGCTAAGGTTTGAATTACTTTGATACCACTAATGTAATGACTCATTTAATCGGATAATGCTAATCGAACATAACTAACTAAAACATACACATCTACTGTTGTAATTATATCATTAATAAACAACCCAGTGGAACCTTAAGTTCCCAGAACATGTTATATAAACATAAATACACATCACCCCGCTACTAGAGAAAATTAAAATATCCTTTTAGCTATGAGTATCTCCTCTATTGCTACCAGCAACATAACCTATTCTTGTACAAAATACAATCATAACATTTTACAATAGATCAAAGTGAATTATTATTTTTTTCCTATATCATCCATACAATATGATATACGTACACATACATAGACACACATGTATGTATTTCATGTATGTATTTGTGTGTGTATAAATACACATATATCATTCACACCACACTTGTAACATAAAGAACACATACACAATAAATTAATTTTGAAAAACTTCCAACCAATAATACGAAAATCTTCACTAGCATCTCAATGAAACAATATAATTTATGACATTCAACGTATTTTGGAAGGGCTTTATTAAACACTAGCGTAAACACATGTGCTATCTAAGGATGGCAATGCGGGCCAGTCCGACTCGTTTAGGCCTGGCCTGCTCCGCCCGCACACTTTATGCGGGCTGCAAACACTGACCGCCCCGCCCTGCACTTGGCTTGTGGACTGACCTTTTTTTTTTTTTTTTTTTTAATTTTTATGATAAAACTTTCAATGTTTAAAAATTGGGAAACTTTAAGAAGTTCACAAAATTAAGTAAAAACTTTGGGGAGTTGGATGATAAATTGATAATTCAACATTTTTATCATATTCATATTCATACTATGACACACACAATGTATTCTTTAAATTTTAGTACATTAAAAAAATACATAATACTTGTCCTTTCCAGTTAACAAGATTTTGAAACATTAATGCAAAAGTCCATAAAAAAAGTAATTAATATACACAAATGCAAATTTTTTTTCTTTTTCAATTTTTATATGGGTCGGGCCACTGCTGGCCTGCGGGCTTACTACCCTGGCCCGCCCTGCATTTTTTCGTGGGCCTGTAGGTCGGCCCAACGGGTCAGGCCCTAATTGCCACCCTTAACGCTATCACACCTGTGTGTTCGTATTTTTTAATATGCGTGATATTATATTAGTAGGTGATGATATTATAATGTTATTAAGTTAATATATAAAATAAAATTATATTTGTTAAAAATAAAGTGAAATATATCAGAAAAAATGAGAAAATAACTGTTGATAAATAAAGAAAAAGAGAAAAAGTACATATAGACCGTTTTATAAAAGACTTGTAAAAGTAATGGTCAATTTTCAAAAATTTAATAAATAATTTTATTTTAAAAGATAAAATTGATATCTTGAAATGTGGAGATAAAAGAGGAAATCCTTTTTATATATATTGTTATAGATATAGATGTTGTAATACATACTATCACCTAACTTAATAAGGAATATGTTAGGGTAATTTATTAACCTAATTTCTAAAAACCTCATGCACAAACTTTTTATCTTCATGTTACCCAATATCTTAATCTACATGATTAAATCTTCAAGAAAACATAAAAAATCTCTCTATACAAAATACTTTCTCTATTCACTTTGATAACCCAGTCAAGCCTTTTACATCCAGATGTCAAAGTCTATACCAATAATATCTTCTCTTAACAAAATACTTAAACTAGGAAGAAATGAAATTAAATCTTAGTAAAAAATTAATTAAAAAATTTCATTAACTCAACTTAATCTTCACGATATTCTCTCCTCGAAGTTGTATTATGTTATAAAAAAAAATTATATTTTAATATACAAAAGATTTAAAACGAAAAAGAGATTTAGATAAATTAATTTTTTTAATGAAATAAAAACTAAAGACTTATAAGTTTTCCTTTTTTTCAGAATTTTTACCTTTTACCTTGTAAAATTTATCTCCATGAAAGGCTAAATGTATAATATAATATCATAATATTTTACTTTAAACTAAATTCCTGATTTTTTTTTCTTAAATCTCTAAAACAAGTATTAATATATTATATTAAAATGAACTCCCAAAAAAGGAAAATAATGACAGCAAATTTTTGGAGGAATTAAAATATTATATAAAATCTCACTTGTTTCATGAAGGTCACTCACAATGAATTTAAATTTAAAAATGTAAATAAAAAAAACAAAAAACACACATTTATAACAAAAGAAAGAAAATGAATATATATATATATATACTCCCAATAATAAAATCTCCTCCCTCGGTTTTGATTTTGATATCGAAAATTCAATTTGCATTTACCGCCAGACGTTTTCGGTCATCATCACTCTGAACCCTGAAGAGAAGTGTCATGGAAGCAGAAGAACCCTTTCAACTTCCTCGTCTATCTCACGGTCTCTCTCTCTCCCTTAGAATTTCGATCGGAACGTTTTGCGTCAATAAGAAAATAGTCACAGTTTTTCTGCTTTTTGTTGTTTTTTTTTTTTTTTTTTCTCATAAACATTACGAGTTGAATCATTCCGAGGATAACCTTCGTGCTAGGGTTTCGTTCAACACGATTTCTGCTAGTTATACTTTTGCTTTTGTTTTTTTGTTATTGAATCTGATGCTGTTTATTTATTTATTGAGCTGAAGTTGCAAATTCTCCGGTTCACGGCATGGAAAGCGTGGTGGCAACGGTTAGCGGTTACCACGGGTCCGAGCGGTTCGATCTCATCAAGCTGATTTCACATGCCGGCGCCAGTTACGTCGGCACAATGTCGAAATCGATAACGCATCTGGTTAGATTTTTCTTTTTCTAATTTGTTCGTGGGAGAGAATGAGAGAGCACGACTGAGAGGGGTAAAGAGAAAGTTTAACTGAGACAGATAACTAAATTGAGAGAGGTTCAGATAACCGAGAGATAATGAGAAAGCTTAAAGGAACTTGATTGAGAGAGGTAGAGAAAATAATTCTTTGTTGGGAGAGATAGACAAACAGATACATATATTTAGAGATTATAGAGATTAATTTGATAGTGGATTTTGATAATGCATCTGGAGTGTTTGTGTATGTGAGTGAGAGAGTGAGAAACTTAACTCGATGGAGAATTTTGGTGCGGAATGTTGAATTTGGTAATTCAATCGAAGAGTTTTGTGTGTTGATTGAGTGAATGAGACAGAGAGCTTAATTCGGTGGTGAATTTAGGTTATGTCCAGGTTGTGACTTAGGAAGGTATGTGTTCTGTTTCTGTGTTGAAAGGGAAAGAGAATTGAGGGAGAATTTAGGCGGAAGAAGAGAGTTTTGGAATGAATGAACAGGTTATTGCAAGCTTCCATTGAAGAACTGTTTTATGATTGATTGTTTTTGTGATTGATCAGGTGTGCTGGAAATTTGAAGGAAAGAAATACGATATTGCGATGAAGTTTAAAATACCGGTAGTGAACCACCAATGGATTGAGGACTGCATAAAGGAAGGGAGGCGTGTTCCAGAAGATTCTTATACCTTGCAGAGGTGAATTTCTTTTCTTTCCCCTCCTTAGGGAAGAATTATACCAAGTGTAATGGATTTTTTCAGAGTTATATGAAAGAAAATAACTCATGATGATTGGTTGTTCTACTCAGCATCCAATGTCATCATCATCATGCTCTTGGAATTAGAATGAGCGTTAAAAAAACATGAGCTGATCAGTTTGATATGGCAATTTTTGCTTTGGATTGTGTTATGGCGTACATTGAAAGTTACTGTATATGAAGTTATTCGCATTCCTAAATCACAACCCAACAACTTAAACCTGAAGGAAAGTAATGTTGACATTTAACATTTAACATGGCATTAGTGCTATACTACAACTTTATTGTAAGTTGGTTATTAATAGTTATGATTTTCTATCTACCATATATGATGTTTTATAATGGGCGTCTTTCTTGTGGACTCAGGAGTTTGCTTCTAGTTTCTTTAGTTTGGGATAATCGGTTTTATTATATGGTAGTTGATTATTAGGTTTGAAAATCTTGGGTGCATTGTCTGGTTATATAGGAGCTTATTTTTGGGTCTTCTCGTATAATCTGACATTTGTGGAATATTTTTTCTTAAGTTCACTTATTATCATTATTATTTTCAGTGGACATGAAGTAGGGCGATTGTTACTGGAAGTTCCACTCACTGCTCGGGCCAGTAGGTTGACAAAGAAAAAATTCGTCAGTGACGAGTTACATGATACTGGGACTGAAAGGCAAAATCCTAACTTCGGTTCTGGAATTTCAATAGCTTATGTTTTGGAAGATTCTTGTTTAATGAAAAAGGTAAATTAAACTCTGGACTCTCTGTGACCTCTTGGACATTGTTAATCTTTATGATGTACATTCTGTGTGTTTTGATGCAAGTTCTGATTCATAATTTTGTTGCCTGAATTTAGAATGGGTCACAACTTTCACAATGTGATATCTGGAGTCATTAACACCCATTTTAAGAGTTGATCATTAACTATAGACAAAAACTTCACTTGCACATCTAGGTGTTCCATTTAAATCTATATGTATTTTTTATGGCATCAGGCAAGGTTTCTTATTGCACTTCTTTGTTATGCCTTGATAAATTAAAAACTAAAGGTACCACCTTGGTTCTGTGACGGGGATGGGAGGATTGTTTTCTTTTTAGATTTGAGTCATCGTCAAAGTTTAGTGGTGACTTTTCTGATATCTTTTGCATCAAAGGATTATTTTAAAATTTGTAGCCAGTATTATTCATCTACAAACTTTAATAAATATGACTACTTGCTTCATGCAACATATGTGGTTTGCCTTCTACAAAATGGTCAATTAAAGAAAAAGCATGCCGTAGGTATGTATATCATAGATTACATGTAGGCTGAACGATAATTCAAAATATGTAGCAGGATAAACTAGCTGTTTGTCTGGATGGACTTTTTTCTGCATCTCTCAATCATTTCTTCATTGTTGGTGCTTTATAAAATACTTGCATTACATTTCCTATCCTCTTGAATACAGCATTATTTGTTCTTTCGGAATGCCTGCTAATTTCTTCTCTTTTCTCTGCATTCCCTATTTTTTTAAGCATGATGAATCAACTTCATATTCGTCTAGACTGTCAAGGAAAGGAAAAAGGAACATTTGTAACGGTAAGGGAGTCAGTACTCTAGCTGGACCTTCTCGTAAAGGAAGAAGACTTCGGAGAAATCTTGTTGATGATGTGGTGTTGGCTCCTTCAATTTTGGATTTTAGCCCAGATGACCACCTTTTTAAAGCGGATAGACTACAAACAGACGCTGAAGCGACATCTAGCCTTTCTGGTGGTGTTAATAGTAACATTATTCTACAAAATAGTGAAGGACCTAATGCTGGATTAAGAACTGAAAGTAGTATTATCAATGGTGGTTCAGATGATATTGAACAGATCAAAGATTCAGTTCATATATCTACTCGTAGAAGTTCAACATTGTTTGTAGAAAATGCCGTACGTGTGCCGCAAACGTCAATAGATTTATGTTCTAGTCATGATGAAAAATTCAGCGACGGTGATCAGGTTGATAATGGTGCTGGCTTACCTACTTCAACAGAGATGTCATGTGTTATATGTTTCACAGATTTCAGCACAACACGGGGAATTCTGCCGTGTGGACATCGATTTTGTTATCCATGCATCCAGAGTTGGGTTGATCTTAGGGTATGCCTTTTCATTTATTTGCCATTTTTACGAATAAAAGCCTATTAATTGATGATCATAATCTTTGTAGCATGCCATTTTCTTTTGACTAGATTTCAAAGTTGGTCTCTGTTTTCCTAATCCTAACTAAACTATATAATTTAACTTTCATTCAATTTATGCTTCTCTTTATCATTTATAATTTGAGGCTCCACCTCATTGTTTTGCTTTATTTTCTTAGTGAAATCCTTGTGAAAGCATATTGGGTAAATAGTCGATTCAATACAACAAGTATTATTATATTTTATTTAGTTTAATAAGTAAAAAACTAAAGTCTTAGTACAAGAATTTTAACTTTGTCAGTTTTATTTGAATTTAGTCAATGGTTAGTACAATTGAGTGTGTTTGGTCTTTAGTAATTGTTTCTTGTGTATATCAAAGGGAAAATTAATGTTAATATGAAATTAACTTTGAAGGAATTAAAGATTAAAAAAGCAAAGGATAAGGCTTCATGTTAACGTATTCAATTACCTCAACAATTAATGGAGTTCAAACAAAATTAACGAAATTATAGTTTATTTACTAAGATTGTAATTTTTTTTATTGTACTAAAGTATTGTAGTGAACTAAATATTTACCCTAGTATATTTATCAATTTTGTCCAGGCTCTCTTACGAATGCACTCGTTTGAATTGATGGTGATTCTAAAATGTACTATTTAAAGATTAAGATGGATTAAGTCAACCTCGTTAGATTTGTCTTAATATTATTTGGTTGTCTCTTTCATTTCTCATTTGTTTTTCAATATTTATAGACTTCGATGAGAAAAGAATCAACTTGCCCTCTGTGCAAACAAAGTTTTGTGATGATTAAGAAAGTCGAGCATGCAGCCACCACGGATCAAAAAGTATACTCCCAGACAATCCCCTGTAACAATTCAGCCTCTGAAATTTTTATCCCCATGGATCAAGGATTGTCGCATACTACCTTTGAGGTATGCTCATTCTTAAGCTATATTAGCTGTTATCTCTTTTGGGTGTTATTTTTTATTTTTTTTCCCATATTAGTTGAAATCACATAACACGGACGAGCCTTAACTCAGCTGTTAGATTGCTACCTAGAGGTCATGGGTTCAAATTTTAAAAATAATCTTTCTGCTTGTACGGTTAAAAAACTATTCTAGATTATTTTAAAAAATAGAGGAAGAGGAAAGAAGTGGCCCAACATAGGGTAAAATTTGGAATGAGTGGTTGTTAAGTTATTGATTATACAGCAACAGTGTTGGCTTGTATACATTCCTTACAATATTGACATCTTTAAAAATATTGACTGGTATTCACTGAAAGCCTGTCATAGATTCTACTGCAACTTAATGTTTCTTATATGCTCTTTGCTTAATTTGGACGGCGCATAAATAAGTGGCAGTTTAACGGTTGTTTCAACCATATAGTGAGAGCGAGTAAGATTTATTTGGCCTAAAAAAAACAATATCACATGAGCTGGCAACTTTTGTTTTACTAGTTAAGTTGGAATGCTTTTATGTGTGGACTCTACCCCACCCAACATTTTGATCATTTTAATAGTATTGTCTTACTTATTAAGGATTGTTATTTGTGTAACAAACCAACATTCTCACTGTCAGCCTTATGATATCCATGATTTTGTAATGTTGGATTTCTATTTGTCCTTTATTAGGCAGACTATGATTCCCACCAATGTCCATGAGCATGTTCAATATACTGTAATGCACACCACCTATAAGAAGCCAGAAATGACTTGATTTTATTCTGTGATTTTTATGATAATTGAAAAAAATAGGAACACTTTTTTAACACATTTTCTAATCACAAATTTTGAGATTAGGTCCCACATTTGATATACATATACATGTATGCATTGATTTGTTTCGTATATTGTCACTGAAACTGAAAGTTTATAAGCATCTTGATATGATTGTCACTCCGTGGTTTGTCTTTTGCTTATACAGTCTACACAGACCGGAGCTTGTGTAATTTGCCGTGGTCGGGAACCTGAGGATCTCCTTGAGAATTGTGATATTTGCCAAATTCAAAAAATCCATTCTTATTGCATGGACCCTCCTCTACGGCCATGGACATGCAATCATTGCAAAGAACTCCGGATGCTTTATCGCACTAATCACTATTAGTGTGCATCTTTCCGGTGCAACTCTTGGGAGACCCAAGTATGTTTTCATTTCATGAGATGTTGTAATTTTGGGAAGTTTATTCATGCTGACAATTTTTAGCTACATTGTAATAAGTTACATCTTTTAAATATGTGATATTTGGAACAAGTATGATTTTGATCTCCAAATTAAAAAATTAATCTCTCAAAACTGAATATTTTCTAAATAAAATTTAAAATAATGCTTACATATATTTTATTAATTAAATTTTGATAGGACAAATTCATTATGTGCGAATTCAAAATATTATTAAAATTCATTTGTATATCAATTAATTTATATTTAAGCAAAAAGTTTAATCTTTTAAGAAAATATAATTTATAAATTTTTTCAAAAAATATATGTAACGTTTATTTCACTCATGGACAATGGTAGGTTAATACATTTGACATGATTTTTATAATGGAAGAGTAAAAAAATGATGTGTCAAATGAATATAAAAGGTGTCAAAACCTTGATTTTATACCAACCCTTTAGAATAATGCTTGTAAGATCGAATCAAAATTATTTGACTCCAATTTTTTTTTTTGTACAGTTACATGCCATCTTTTAATCTTTCCTCTAATATTTAAAACCATGAGCGATGAAAAAGACATCACAATCAATGAATTTAAAATCTGAATTTGTTAATGCACCATCTCAATTGGAATGATATCTTTTATTATAATGACATGAAATAAAATCAAATGATCATTCTATAATAGATGTAATGAAATCAAATGATATAGATATTAGATTGAGATCAAATGATATAGATATTAGATTCAAAATCATTCAACAATGCAAAAAAATCAGTTTGACAAAGAAAATGAAGATTTCGATTGAAACAACCTAACTATTAAAGTTTTAGTTCTTTTTCGTTGTAATTATCCCATCTTCAGGATTACTTCTCTCCTATGTAAAAGTTATTTCCTTTTTCCTTTCGTTCGTTTTTTTAGAAAAAATAACTATTTTATATTATAATTTATATTATCATACACAAATATATTATTTGATAACTTTTGTGTCAATCTTAATGGGATATAATTGGATAATTAAAATTTTTACTAAGCAAAAAATTATTTATTTAATAAATTAAGTAATTAAATAATGTCTCTTTATTTAAAATAGTTAAATGATTTTTATTTTTGTAAATAATCATCACGTAATTTTTTAATATTATTATTATAAAATAAAATATATTAAATTTATGATTTTTTTTTGTTAACTAATTATAAAATAAAAATTATAAAAACTATAAAATTATATATATTTTTAAAAATATAATATTTTAATATAATAAAATATAATATTTTTAAAATATAACATTTTAATATACAGATAGGAGTGCGTATTTTCCTCAATTTATTATATTATTACATGACTATACTTATTAAAATAATATAACTTTCTGGAGTTGTTTAAAACACATCAAATATTTATAAATAATTTAATTTAAATAGATAATTTTATTTTATTATTTTTATTGGGTTGCGCCTTTGCTACAATCTAGTTCTTATTGAGATTCATTCCAGAGTTCCAATAATTATGTCCAATTGCAAACTAAACAAGAAAAATAAATACATGCATATTGTGCATGTATTACCATCAAAGTATATGAAATATCATTATCAAAGAATACATTCATAAATGTTTTGAATCCCGTTCAAACCTTAATCATCTAGAATGGTGGATATTTTTTGTACATATTCAAGTCAAGTCAAATCTTTTAGAAAAGTAGAGGTGGCTTTCAAAATTATGATAAAGTTAGTATAAAAGAACCATTTGTTGTTCAATTATCCCATTTAATTTCAGTACTGTGTTGGATTGAGTTGGACTGCTCATAAGAACAGAAACATTAGTTGTGCATTATGAATGCAGAGCAATCTGAACTTTTTTGATGAAATTGAATTCAGAAGATTCAGTGTATCATGTTTTGTGTGTGAACTTTTGTTTCACAGTCCAACAGAAAGAAAATTCAAGGTTTCATGAACCTAATGGCTTGCTGGGCCCATTTCCTCTACACTCTGAAAATAACATTAATGTTTTTCGTTTGCTCCCTTGTCCTGTTGAAAAAAAAAAAGAAAAAGAAAAACACAAATGAGATTTCAGAAAGGAGAAACTCAATCCTTTAAATTTAGAAAAGAAAATATTTAATAAGAAATATCATCATTTAAAGATTACTTTTTATTCTAATTTTATAAGTTTAATAAATTCTGTTACTAATGTCAATTTCAGCTCACTCCAAAATTAATAGGAAATATTGAACTTATTTTAATTTCAATATGGAAAATAAGTATGTGTATGCGTTTTTTATTTTAAATTATTGAAATAAATGTAATTTATCTTGTAAAATATATGCAATTATAATTGTTTATTTAATATTTCAATTTGATATCATATTTTTCGGGTTAAAATTTTCTTTTTAAATAAATATTTGAATAATATAATTGCATCTGTTTCCCAATAAAAATTATCATAAAATGTAAATGTTAAAATTAAATTAAATATAATTTTGTACTTCCACAATCTCATATTGACATTTTTATCCCAAGCATTCACCTTTGAATGATTAGAATTTGATGTCACTTGTTTTTTTTTTCCTCTCATGGCAATGTTTTATTTTAGGTATTGGGATGTTAGATAAAGATTAGCGTTCTGTATATTCTTTCTGCTGTTGTTTGTCAGTGTTTTTATGTCGGATTGTGTTTGGTTTGAATGTGCATCGTTTTTGTCGCTTTCAAACTTATTTGTGAGGCTACCAAGTCAGAACCAAAGAATCTAAGATCATCCCTCCCTTATTCGCTTTGCCATCGTGGCCTGCTTCTAATCTCTAGAATGATCTTCTTATATAATATTTTTAGATTAATTTTCATTTGATAATTTTTCATTATATATCTTAATATGCCTTGATATATTGATATAAGTTATTAATATTTAGAAATTAAATTTTAGTTTTTAATTATAATAAAATAATTTCATATATAAAAATAGTCTTTATTTATTTATTTTATTAAAAATATTAATTAATTAATTAAAGATTTAAAAATATTTCAATGATTAAGTATTTTTTAGTATATATATAATAAAAATTTATTTGTTAAATATGGTTTTATACTATTTAAAGCAAGTTCTTAAACCTTTATATAAAAATTAAGTTTGCTTCTATTAAAAATTGGTTTTTCATTTAAAAAGGTGAATATTACATTTTGTAAAAAACAAAACAAAAAAATAGATGATTGATTGAATTGTATTTTTAAAGTTTTGCAGTTTTTTTAGTTTGTATTGTCGCAAGATGTATGATTAGATGATACCTAAATAAATATAAGATCAATCAAATATTTTTGTAAATTCACTTTTTAATTTTCCTCAAATAAACTTATCAATTATAACATGCAATACAAAAAGATTAAGGTAAAATAGATACTCAATATTTTTATATTACGCTTAATTCTTGATTAACGAGTCAAGTTTTACAAAATATTTTAACAATGCAAAGTACAATAAAACATTTTTTTGGTCTCTAGCCACTTCTAGAGATGTCATTTAAGTATTACTTCAACAAGGACAAGTAATTTCTGACTCAAATAGCACTTCTAGTTCAACCCAAGTATTATTTTGGCTCGGTCACTCTTGGTTGACATGTTCAAGTATTCTTTTCACAAGTCACTTCTAACTTAATAAACTATTTTTTCAACAAGTCATTTATGACTCAATAAACTATTCTTTCAACAAGTCACTCATGGTTCAAGACAAATACAATGTCTGTGTGATCAAAATATCACAACTTTTTGCTCACTAGAGAAGGTAAAGTCTTTGGACGTATACAATGTTTAGATTCTCTTTATTATACTTTGTAAGGATGAACACAAATAGTGTCGTTACAAAAAATTTAGGGTAAGGAGAAAATTAGCAAAGTTTTAACACTTGAAAATGATATCTCTTATTAGTTTCTTGAAAAAAAAAAACGTTTTTATATAGGCTCATGAAATGATTGTTGAAATCATTTTTTGTAATTTGAGCAACTTTAAACTCAATTAAATTTCATCTTCTTTTTCCTAATACTGTTTGTTGAGTTTTGATGATTAGAAATACCGTATGTGTTTTATGCAACAATAATTGTTCTTATCTTCTTTACACAACTTCTTTGATAGATGATAACACTTATCTTCCTAGGTTGAAAATTTTGTTTACTTCAAAGAGTGATTAAAAAGTGCACACCATACTAAAGAGATATGTTGCCTAGAGTTAACATAAGCTCGTGTTAGATAAAATTTGCCGACATTTCAACTTTAGTTCGAACCCCAAAAGGTATTGGAATGAAGCTTAAATTTGGCATAAATCACTTTATGTCATATGGAAAAGAAATTCCTTGCATTACATATTAAAATTTTAGAAATATTTTTTGAGTTCATGTCTCCTTAAAGTCTTTTATTGTACTTATCATCATATCACCATCTTTATTTGATCATATGTAGTGAAACTTTGTATGATGTTCTATCGTCTGCCAAACAAAACAAAGTACATACACTCATGATTTTATCAAAGTTCATGTTTTAAGCATTGTGTTTTATTATTTTCAAGCATTCAATCAAAAGAAGAGGGCGTGAGACTTCTGCTCTATCATACTTCAAAGACCTTGAGTAGGATTTTTCTAAAGACTCTAGTGTATGTAGGAAACCTAATATTTGGTGCTATTACAAAACTTATTGTAAGATGATTGAATCGCTCTTATATATTATATCCTCTAGGCTTAACATAAAGGTTGATGTATTATGTGTGTGTTTTTGGTTTGATCCATAAGCAATTTATTTAAAATTGTTAAGAAAGTTTACCATCTCACTAGAATGAATAGCCTTGGGTTTCACTCTATGCATAATGAAAGTTTAACATTAATATAATCAATATTGTGATATAAACTAAGTTGGAGATAAAGTGAAAAGAAAAACCATAATGGAGAATGTCATTTTATTGGAGAAAACATAGTGCCATGGGTTAGCAAGAAGTTAATTAGAGACAATGTACCTCTTAACAATAAGTAGAGTACATATCAACTACAACCTATTGCCCTCAATTGCTATGGATCAAGAACTAGTTAGAGGACTCTGTCTAAAATTTCATATTACATTCACATTCCAAACATACTGATTAATTAGTGACTTAAAAAATATTTACACAATTAATTTTACTTTTTAAAAGATATATGTGTATTAGAATAAAAAAAATATAAAAAAATAAAATAATAAAACTACTGAAATATGTGTCAGCCTTTTCTTTAATGGGATGAGTCAAAATTTACTTTAATAAAAACAAGCCCACTCACCCTCCTTGTTTTTGACAGAACAATGATGATGGGTGCACATAAACAACACTACACCTAAAACTAGATTATGATATATAATAAAGATTGACTAGAAAAAAAAATATTTTTAGTATTTATATACTCAAATATAAGCAACAAAGATAAAATTGAAATATATGTTTTGTGTGATAGTGTGAAGAAATTATGTTAGAGACAGAGGTTTTTGAAGATGTAGGAAGGTGGAGATGGTTTTTGAAGGAAAAAAAATGTGGTAAGTCGTTTTTCATTGAGAAGCACGTTGGTGACCACTTTGATGTTTCATTTTCATATGCAAACAATTAATGCTTTTCAACCTTTTATCTTATCCTTCTTTGTCCTCTTTCGTCAACCCCACTTCAATACTTTCACGTGCACCCATTTCCCACATCACTTCTCTTCAACTTTATTCTCCACCAATTCCTTTGCAACTAACAATCTCACCTTCAATATTTTTAACAACTTCAATATATAAGTGCCTTTTTTTTTTTTCTTATATACATATAAAAAAGCATCCCTAGAACACCAATTAAAGTACCATTTTGTGGTCAAGAATATAGAGTTAATAGTATTTCTTGTTTCGATACACCTACTGGTCTCAAGTCGTTTTAAGGGTCGAGATCAAATGTAGTTTAAATACTCTTTACTTCTTCGACCCTTTGAGACGACTTTTAAGTACAAAATCATAATGAAATTTTAAATTTTAAAGAAGACAATACTTTAAATAGAGTGATTAATCTACAATAACCAACAAAGTAACCCAAGAACATCTCATCTTCATACTAACTCGTTTAAATCCTCAAGGTCATGCCTTCAATTACAACAACCAAATCTTTATTTATCATAAATTTTATTTTGATGTTAAACCATATAATTGTATAAATAGAATTAATGCATAACTAAAAATAAATAAAAATAAATAATGAAAACCAATACATGATTAGAGATAAATATAAATAAATATATGAAAGTAAATATAAATTGAATAAATAGGACCAGTGAACAACTTGAGATGAATATAAATAAATAAATAAGAACAGGAACTAAATATAAATTAAAATAAGGTTAGGGACACCTTACTTAAGGTAAATATAGAAATAAAAAAAATTATGAAAAGATAAAAACATAAAAGTAAAAAGATAAAATGCTAGATGTTTCCTCCCCATACCTTAGTTTACACCAAGGTTGTATTGAGACTTTGATGATATATAAATTGTTCTTCTTTGTTGCTACTACGTATCCTCACTTTCTCTTTTCTTATAATGGATAGATTTACATTATCAGCTCTTCTCTATTTTTGTTTTTCCTTTATCTCATACCTTCACCCTTCATCTTATTTATAGTACCCAAAGCAATGATTATTGCTGGTCTCCTTTTAACTAAATTTTTTATAATACTATGTTAATCACATTGGTAACCAATTTCTCATTCAAGATATTTTTCATTGATTGATAAATTTTTCTTACTTTCTTATTCTTCAAACAATCCATAGATAATATTGGAAATGGTTATAAAAATTTTCGTATAAACTTTGGACATGTAACAATGTATAAACCATGTTTTATACAAAAATATTTGTGGCCAAAATAATATAACTCAAATATTTATCATAAAATTTTATTTTAAATTCAGACTTTTCTTCTCTTCTCTTCTATTATTATAATAAAAGTGATTATGCATTATTTCTCATTTACATATATCAGTATATAAATTCTAAGTATTTAATATATTTTTTTATAAAATATTTAACTATTTGTATATCTTGAATATTTATAATCTTTATATTTATATATTCATAATTTATTAAATTATATACAACATATTTTAAAAATAATGTATTATAAAATTTTAGATATTAATATATTGAAAAATATTATGATATAAATTTTGAGATGTTAGACACTTTATTTAGTATATAATCTAATTAATAATAAACACATTAAAGAAGTAATTAAAGTTGATTAAAGATTGTTTTAAAAGATTGTTTTAAAAGATGTTCTTACCGTCTTTAAACATTCGTTATTAATGATATATTAAAAAGATAATAAAAAATATAAAAGCTGATAACAGAAAAACTTATCAAGCTTTAATTTCATGATAAAGTTAAGTATTTTTAATAGATTTTTTATTAATTTTTTTAAGTATATTGGGTTTACAAATTTTTTATATTTTCATTTAACTTTTTTGTTAATTCGACGATATTATTATATTTCGACATATTATTTACTTGTTTCCACGTATTAAGAAATGTGAGATTAAATCATTAATACAAATATCATGATTATTGTAAAGTAATAAATGACTTTTATTGCTTTAATTAAAATGTAATGGATAATAAATGGGAGTGACTAGTAATATTTGTAGGATAAAAATAATTTTGTCCTTTTTCAATATTGAAATTTATAGGATCTCAAAAATATAATAAAAAAAAGTAAAAATACAGATACATAGAATGAAAATAGAGTTTCTTTTTCATCTTTCAAAAACAAATTTATTTTTTAAAAATTAGGAAGGTTATAATTTATTGTGGTTGTAGAAAATCTAAAAATAAATGTTAGCTAATGATGTAGCCGTTACATATAAATGTCTTGACTTTAGTTTCCCCACAAATGCAGTAAATTCGGTTTCTGGTCAAACTTATTTAATGCTGCATTATATTTTCCTCTTCAAATCTTCCAAAGCTGACACAACATTGGTAATATCAATTATAACTAAAATTAACTATATTAAGGTAAGTTGATTAATCATTTTTATTTTTCTACAATAAAGAAATAGTTGATTTTTCAAAATTACTCTCAAATCAAATTTATTAAAAATAATGTTTGGGTTTAAATATTCACATATTTTCGAAATAATAATACTAAATAATATTTCAAATTTACTTATATTTAACTTCATTAAATATGAGCTTATGCTCATTACTTTACAAAGAAGATGTTCAAATGATGATTAATTTTAATAATTAAATATAATTAAGTATTATAATAATTAATTTAAATATCAATTTATAACTTAAAAATTGTTGTTATCTAAAATAATTTTTATTATAAATAAAAGTTATAATTGATTTTGAAATTGATAACAAAAATAATTTATATTATGAATCGATATCTAAATTTGTCAATATATTCACTACTAAAGATTTGACTACAAAAAAAATTGGCCTCTAATTTTAAATTTGGTCTATAAATCATTTTCTAACCTATTTTTTTTTTCTAAAATTGATTATTTCATAGAAAATTTCTTATAGGATTAAAATATAAGACATTAATAACATGATAAGAAAAAAATTGATTTAGATAATGTTTTTTAAATGCTACTTATATATCAAATTAATATAAATCATTAACAAGTTTTTTTTAAAAAATAATTAATATATACTACAAATATACAGACTATTTAATTAAGATAAAAAAAAAAACAAATGTAAAATTATAAAAACACCTTATAGAATTAAGGAACAACTTTTTTTTTCTTCATAAAATGTGTCCTATAATAAGGATGAGAAAAAAGAGATCTTTTTATTATGATTTTAATTAAAAATATATATTATTAACAAAATAAATTATCAACTAATCATAAATTATGGTATCAATTATTTTTCTGGCTGTCAATCTCTTCTACAGGGGTTGGCCAAGACCCAATAGAATCAAATTCTAATCCAACAGTAAAACAGGTACAAATAATTTGATTTATGATTGTTTCCCCGTATTCCCAATATATAAAATAAACTACTTATTTTAATTAAACTGTTATTAAACCCTTTTGTTAATCATATTTTTAAAAAACAGTAATTTTGATTCAACTTCTAATTTTGTTTAAGTTTCTTTAATAGTGTAAACGGCAATAAAATTAGAAACTGATCCTGGTAGTCAAAAAACAATCTTGCAGCCAATACTTCATTTTAAAGTAAATATAATAATAATAATAATAATAATAATAATAATAATAATAATAATAATAACCACTGAGACAAGTAATAAAAAAATAATAAAAATATTAAATTTATAATTTTTGTTTATGTTGTTTTTTTTAAAAAACATCAATATGTTTTCAACATACTGAAACCGTAATAAGACCTGAATAATTATTTTGAAGAGCCAAACAAGACAAAAATTGCCCTAATCAAGTATTTTGAAATTTAACAAGAAATGCCTTAAATTTTTTAAGGGATTGCTTTAATTAAAAAAGAAAAAAAGAGGTATAAGATTTTCTTTCCCTAAATTAGATTTTATCTTTTTTTTCCCCTTTCTTGTATGGTTTTCCATTCTTATCTGAGAAAATGGCATGAAAAAAGCTCACACATATTGTTCCAAACATTGAAAATAAAAAAACTTTAGCTTTTGGTTGATGTGCTTGATAAAAAGAAAAGAGTGAGAGAGAGAAAAAGAAAGAGCATAAACATAAAGCAAAAACAAAGATCTAATTGAAACTACATATGATGCATGAAACAAAATTGAAGGGAAAACAACATTGAAGAAGAACTAACAAATGTTTGAGTAGAAATCATCATCATCAAAAAGCAAAAGTTTTGGACTTTGGTGAATCAGCCACTTTGAGAGTTTGTTCAATGAGTTTTCTGGCTTTTCTGCTTCTAATCTCCATTCTCATGCTTTCACTCTTCTCCACTTTATCATACTCACTCTTCTTCGCAATCTTCAAACTCCTCATCTTTGATTTCAAACTCACCATCAACCTTCCCAACCCCATTGCTTCTTTTTTCTTCTTCCTTCAACCTTCTTCACTCTGTTCATCAATCACAGTTAGAACAAAAAAGAAAAATAACAGAACTAGAATTCATGATAACTCATAAGAAGAAGAAGAAGAAGAAAGGGACATGTGAGAGGTACTCAAAAGGAAGAGGAACATAGAAACAAACCTTTTGAAGGAGTGATTGTGAAAAGTTTTGACCTTTCTGATGTTATATAGAGTGCAGAAAAAAAGGGTCTTTCTCTCTCTTTATATATATATATATATATATATATATATATATATATATATATATATATATATATATATATATATATTTTATATATATTTATATTTTGTGAATGGGAATGAACGAATAACAAGTGCATTCAATGAATTGTGGGTATATTCGGTGTCCGTTTATCAATTCTTATTCATAATTGTTTAAAAATTCGCATCAGTAAATCACCAAGGATAAGATCAAATTTATTGTACATTAAAAACTAAAATAATTGAAGTTGCTATCACTACAATAATCTCATATCGTTTAGAAATTAAGATCTAAAACGATTTAAATATTATTTTTATTTTTTTTTCACTTTTTAAAACGTCTTTTAAAGATAAGATCCTAACACATAGACTCGATAATACTACAGATGTATAATGATTGAACTTGAACTTTTGTGACAACAATCTTTAAATTGCATACCGGTTAAATAAGTTTTTGAAATTTTTGAATTGGTCTATATTAAAATTGATATTTTTTAAGAAATTTGTTATTGTTGATACTTAATATAAATATGTAATACAAATATATCATCAGTAACTTTATTATTATTAAGGTATAATGGTGAGAGTAGCATAGTAATTATCAAGACAAAAAATTAATAAATTTTTTAAAATTGAGTATAAAAAGTACTTTAAAAAATTTAGAGATATATAAATAATTTTGAAGAGATTTTAGAAACTTATATAATCCGATTTTGAATTTTATATTTACTACATGTATCCTTTGAAGCTAAACCATTTTGATTCGTTGATGCATGTCTTCCAACTGCTAATAAAAAACGTTACTTGTTTATAAGTTATAATAATGTCAATTATTTATTTGCGTGAGATGATAATAATACAATTTAATAACTAGTTTTAATATATGTTATATTAACGTATGCATTAATACTTTTATGTTAACCATTAAATAAATAGTAATGAGCTATAAAAGTTATTTAATTTAAGAAAACAAAAAAATTAATCAAATGTACACTTGGCCAAACTTTCACATTCAAAAAACTATTGGCACAAAAAAGTAAATTTATAGTTTTAATATTCTTTAATAAAATATAAATAACAGATCTTATACTATAACAAGAAAAATATAGTTTTTTGGTAGTAGAATTTTTCTTAAAATGTTTCTAATTTTGTTCAAGAAATTAAATATTGTCATCAAACTATTTTAAAAATTTATGTTCCCTCCCTAAACTAAATTATATATTTATTTTATCCTGTATTTTATGTAAGTTATGTAAATTTCTATTTGAAAAACAAAGTTTCACTATTAATTATATAATATGACATCCACTCTAAAACTTTATTTTTAACAAATAGTATTTTTTATGCGACAAAATAAAGTTTCGCTGTTAATTATATAATATAACATTTACATGTTATTTTTTAAAATTAATATTTTGCATAACTTTCACAAAATACAGAGACAAAATATATATAATCTAAAAATATAACATTTTTTTAAAAATAATTTAAAGAATAATAACATTTAAATTTTTAAACTATTATAAACTTATGATAGTAGATTAATATTTATATGTAATTTATTTATTTTTAATATATCTAAATAATGTTATTTATTATATTTTTAAGTTGGGTTTTTGAAAATATTTTACTTTTCCTATGTCATTTTAAAAAGTTAAAATAAGATTGGTTATATTGTTAATTTTTCTGAGTTTAGAAAAGAAAAAGAAGGTAGTAATAATTAACAACCCCAGTGAAGAAACAAGAAAACATAATTTGTGAGATTACTTTTTCTAACTCCATATTTTCTTTCTATACTTAATATTTTTGAAATACTCATTTTACTTTTTGTGATTTATATATTTCTCTCACCGTTTTTGTGGTTTTTTTTAGTGCAGCATTGAATCTGTCTGGGATCATTGTGAACATATGGCATCTTGTGAATATGCATAGTTACTTAAATGTCACCATGTCAACATGCATTGGACCATGTTGCATCTTTTTGCCCAAATGCTTCATTTTGGACCATCTCAATATTTCAATTTCATAGTTAAAAAGAAGTTAAATTTTGTTACAATTTTTTAAATAGTAATTAATTTTAAAGATAACAAATAATTTGTTATCTTAGGAACTAATTTAAACACCAATTTATATAAAAAAAAGTATCGATCTCTACAATAGTCATTGAATAACAAATTATAATTATTTTATGAATTATACTCTATTTTGATCATTAATATTAACTATCAAGTTTTTGGTTATCAAGATAATTAATATCTAAATTGGTCTTTAATTGATGTTAGTGATCAATTTAGAGTCAAATTCACAAAATAATTATAATTTTATTATTCATAATAGAAATTATTTTAGATAAAAAAATTTTTAATTTATAAATTAGTTAAAATTATTTTTATAATAATCAACTTTTTGGTTTTTAAAATTTGTTGCTATTTAAGATTAATTTGTTTAGAATTAGTAACTAAATCTTTGATAATTAATGTTAGAAATTAATTTAAATTTCAAGTCACATATTAATTATAATTTTTTTATTTATAGTAAAGATTATTTTAGTAGTAATTACTATATTGATCGATTATTTTTTTCTCTATCATTAATTAATATTTAATTAATTTTTTGTAGTGTACAATTAGTTGACATGTAAAGATGTTTTAAATTTATGAAACAAATAATTATAACTTTATTTTTCTTGATAGAGTTTTGGGAAAAATTTATTTAAAGTAGCTTTTATATATATATATATATATATATATATATATATATATATATATATATATATATATATATATATATGTATGTATATCTTGCTTGGCTGTTGACTGAGAATTGACCCATTTTCTTTCACAGTTAC
>Ga0214543_1003625_pt1 | contig 29813 bp, 20 predicted proteins | sample CNSS2metaG_FD_160094 | JGI IMG/M metagenome (GOLD analysis project Ga0214543, IMG submission 160094) | Root nodule microbial communities from cowpea collected in UCLA plant growth center, Los Angeles, California, USA - CNSS2 | ecosystem: Host-associated > Plants > Roots > Nodule | place: USA... | reverse complement strand
CTAACTAACTCCTTAGAGTGTCAGGATGCAACCTTACCTTGAATCCTTACCTAGTTATACAGATGGGGCACCACCATGGACACCCACTAACAGGGGCCATGGAATTACGTCCCGACCACTGAAGCGCAACCCTGAAAGTCTCACCTAGAGACTCCAAGGAATTAAGCACTAACACGGACCAACATACATAAACAGCCAATAATTTACACATACATTGCACATAAGATTTCAAACCAAAATCCATAACCAAATCCTCATTTCTCATATGTTGAATCATTACCAACTCGTTATTCCCAATCATGAGTAAAGTGTTTCTCCTCATACCAAAACCATACCAAAGGTTTACCAACCATCAAGATCCATTGTTGCTCATGCCAGGTTTGTGACCACACGCACATACATATGTATCCAACTCCTCATGTACAATTCATGTAGAAATCATGCCAAGCTCACAATTCCCCCACATATAATCTCCTCCCAACATGCATAATCATTTATACAATTTATAACACAGATCATACCATGCCTTTCAATCCACAAACTTCATACCTCATACAAAATACATCATAACCAATAATCAAATTACCAATTTAAGAGAGTCATCCAACCTGCAGCATATCTCGCTCAAGCCAAAAGCCCTCGCTCAGGCGAGAGGGGTATTCTCGCTTAGACGATAGACCCTCGCTTAGGCGAGATCGCGACCAATGCTGGGATTTCCTCGCAGGCTCGCTTAGGCGAGTCCTGGCTCGCCTGGGTGAGACAACCTCTCACCCAACAGTGGCATCCCTCGCCTAGGCTAGACCACAACAGCGTTCCAGGCCTTCACTCCTCCTCGCTTAGGCGAGTGGCTCTCGCCTGAGCGAGACTGGCCTCGCTCAAAACCAGAGTCCTCCGCCTGGGCGAGGGTTCGCGAAACCCTGGTTGCTCCTGCAAGTCTCGCCTGGGCGAGTTACTCTAGCCTGGGCGAGATTAACAGATCTCGCCACTGCCTTTCCTGCAGCAGTCATATATCCATACCCAAGCAACAGTCCAAGATCGTTCACACATTCATCACAGACATACAGTTCATGCAATACCCAACAAATATCAAACCATCCAGAAAATTGTTCAAGACTCGAAAACTCTAACTTCCCCGTACCTAGAAAAGCTTAGTAGAGATCCTGGCGGCACGACCACGGGCACAACAGCTCTAAGGACGAACTATGGGGCTGAAAACAAAGTGGGACAAAACCAGGAGATGGAGTTAGTATAGGCTCTCAACTGAAGTTTCGATAGGGTGAAGAGGGACCAGTACAAACAAGAAGGAATACTTACATGGAGTAGCAATCTCCCTTAGCTCAACGTGACAGTGAACAAACCCTAGTAGAGGGGTTGACGGCTGCAGACCTAGGTTATGTGAAAATGAGCGAAAAGTGAGGCTTAGGGCAACGAATGATGGTTTTATCTATTGGGCCAGCCCTTAGACCCACTTACCAGGACAACCCCTTAAAATATAGGGCAGGGAGAAATGGAAATATTTTTAATGGGCCTTACACCGTCCCTCTCTCTCTCTGAATATGTTACCCATATTTTAGACTTGCGTGAACAATAGTAAATAATGAATTTTAGAAAAAGAAAGAAGAAGCTAAATATAACTTAAAAAAGAACGAATATAATGAGAGTAGTAAAAAGTAAATGTAAGTAAGGGTTGAAACTAAGAAATAAGATGAAGAAATAAAAAATCATTGAATCAATTGATAAAAAAAAAAAGAGTAAAACCGAAACTATTTGTCCTTAACAAATAAGTAAGAATTATATTATTAAAGGTAAAATAAGAAAAGTAAAAGTTTACACAAAAGATGTGTATCATCTTTATATATAGGTCTAAATATTTACAAACATTCAATTCATAAAAAATTATTTAAAAATTAATTAAGTTCATTTCAAATTATTTATTATGGAGATGAAAAGATTATAAAGGAAATATATATTAGAATTATGTTTAATGTTTACTGTTTTACTTTTATTTTCGAAGGCATAAATCAATTTCAAGGTTGAAATATTGGCAGTTTATGTTGGAATGGAAAAATAGTTCTAAAGACTAATCATCATTTTCTTAAACCTTTTGATTGAGGAAAATGAAAAAAATTGTTCCAAAATGACTGGAGGTCTGGAGTCAAGACCAAAAACAATATCTATATACCTTGTTCTCTTAATTTCTTTAAAATGACTTTTAAAGATATAAAGTATGACAAAGCTTCGAGCTTCAAAGCAACTAATACCTCAACTATTGTAATTTATTGTATAATAATCCAAAATTAGAGTTAAACGATTATGTTAAGATGTAAACAAAATTATACGATTACACTATTTTTTTTCTTTTTTCATGTAAGTACTTGTACTTATGTATTCTTTACAAGTGAATGAGAAAGTCTCCATTTATTTTTGTGTGTGCTCTGTCTTTGTTTAGTTATTCCTAACAAGTTGGTATAAAGAGTGTGTGTAGAATAAGGACTTGTGAAGAGGGAGAAAGCACCATTGTTATTGAGTTGAATCATTGTTGTGAGTGTGCTTTCATGGTTGTTATGGGCACCATACCTTTGAACGTTTCCATATTTGATGAGAAAGGCTATGATGATTGGTGTGTGAAGATGGATGTCATTCTTGGGTTTCAAGAAGTTGATAAGATTGTGAAAAACAGGTTCTAAGGCACGAATTTTTCTGCATCAGTGTGTTTCTGCAATTGTTTTCCAAAAAATTCCAAAAGTCATTAGTTCAAAGCAAACGTGGGTTACTCTAAAACAAGTATATGGAAACTTTTGGAAAATAAAGAAGGTAAAGTTGCAATCTATTCGAAGGTAGTATGAACTTCTCTCAATTATTGAACAAGAGACATTGCAGAATACTGTTAAAAAAAATCCAAATTTTGGCATTCCATGCGAGCTTGTGATCAGATAGTGACTGACATCAAGATTGTTGAAAAGATATTGAGAACTTTAACTCCTCTATTTGATCATATTGTTGTTGCAATAGAAGAGTTGAAAGATCTTGAGATTATGATTGCCAAAGGCCAACTTGTCTTCTTGCTTTGCCAATATGCAATATACATACCTTCAGAAGTGTCAAACTATGAATCGATTATGTCTAATCTCTTCCTCAAGTTGTTATCTCAATTCAAAATTCCTGCTAAGTGCTATTTGGGCTTATATTTATTATCACGATTAGGGTATCTAAAAGAGGTTATAGCAAACAAAATGGTAAAAAGTTCCAAATGTGCTTCCATAGATAAAAAGAGCAAAAGTTAATGTTAATATGTTGATTGTGTTTTGTCATTGTCTGTAATGTAGGGGTCCCAAGTTGAATTTGGCAGAGTTGGAGACAACTTGTAAAGATTTCAACAAAACTAATACTTTTGATGAATGCACCATATATAAGGGCGCACCATGATCTGAATCCACCAATGGCTCATTTAAATCTCAATTCAGTTGCTATATTATTGACAAATGACTTTGTTGATAAGGTATGCACATTTTTATTCCTTCTTTCCTTTTAATGTGTTAGGTATAAAGTAACATCTCTATTTTATTGTTATCAAATATCATAAATAACTTTTGGCAAGAATGTATCATCACAAGCTAGCACATCGGACATGAGCCACCGAAATTTGACTTGCCACCCCTATATTGATCCTGAAACCGATGTCTATAACTTTGGAGTGTTATTGCTTAAAATCATTTCTAGAAAACTACCATATTTTGAAGAACATGTCCACATTAATCCTGACTGGGTAAGTTTGAAAGAAGAGCTTGATGCCATCTGTCAGGTAATCAAACAATAGAACAAATTGATTAAATTTTCATAAAAGTACAACAAATTTAATGTATAGATTCAATAATACAAAAAATTTGTCATATGTGAAGAACCCCTTGTTGATATTGCCGATAGGATTCTTGAGGTATGACATTATAGCTTCTTCTCATTGCTCTAAATTTTTTCCTACAAAAATATAAATAAGGTTGATTGCAATGAGTACAAAAAGAGCCATGTCAACATTACAAAAAGGATATATTCCACTAATTATTCTTTCTTTAAAGTTCTATACATTACACTTTGTCAAGTTAAAGCTCTATACATTCTACTAAAGGAATATAGAACATAAGTAACCAATCCATATAAATGTCACCAGATCGACTTGTCTTCTTGCTTTGCCTAAATGAAATGCCCAAGTCTAAAGTTCTGCCCAGGTTTAAAACTTAAAATGCTAAAAGCATACCTTTTCGTTACCACCATACCATTGTATTAGTCTTTGATGAACAATAAAGCCCCACATAGAAAACATAAAAAAAAAAGTTTCAGAACACACAGTAAAAAAAGAAGCAAAAGTAGAAATGTAGAAGAATAATTTAAAACCATTAAAACCACAACTCTAATACAAATCAACAAAAGTTATATGTCTTTAATAATCAACCTTTTTTTTAACACAACAATAAACCAATGTAGATCAAAATTGATCTCTTTATGTATGAAAAGTATATAGGTAACATACATCATGCACAAATGACTTTCATAGAAGAATAAAACCTAATGCCAAAATCTCATGAATTGTACATAGTGCCAGAGTGCATAATCATTCCAAAGAAACACTCATACTGAAATTTTTGGTTAAATTTCAATTTTTACATATAGGCAATTACCAAATTCTAAATACATGTTGGTGATTTTGTAACTACACACAAACAAACATGAGACAACAATGTATAAAATATGAATGAAATAAAAATCAAACATGAATGAAGAAACACTTACCCGTAGGCTTTGAAAAAAAAACAGTTTTTGTTCTTTGGTTTTTCACCCTACATAATAAATAAATGGTATATTGATAATAATGAGACATAAAAATAAAAGAGTGGTCAATGAATTATAGAAGAGAAAAAAAGGAGTAAAAAACAACCATAACAACGATGGTTTGTTAAAGAAGGCAAATTCATATATATGCGAATAAAGAACAACGAGACAAAGTTTCATACTATTCTACCTGGTTTTTCCTGAGTTTGGCACACACAATTAGGTCCTCCTCTCTAAAAACAACATAACCCAAAAATAATGAAAGTTAGGGGAGTAAGAAAACCTATAAAATAGAACAAACATGAAATGAAACAACAACCAAATATGTATATAAATATTTGAAAACAACTTTCTACCTTATAACACAAAACAATGGACAAGAGTGTTTTGTAGGGTTTAGAATGGAAAAGAGTGGAAGAGGGTTTGAAGGGTTCTTTAGTGGCGGTATGTGGATGAATCACAAAGTGGATTTGAAAAAGCATGGATTTTTTGAATGTGGTTGCAATGAGGGAGTTAGATCTGGTAAGAGGTATGAGTGTAGATGGCCGAAATGCAAAAGCATTGCCAATCCATCCTTCATGGCTATAAGGAAGGAACGTGATGAACGAAATTACAGAAATGGAAACAAAAAAATAATAGAGAAACAAAAATGTAGTTGAAGAAGAAAAACCTTACCTTTAAGCTTATGGTGATCAAAAATAAGTAAAAAAACTACGTAATCATCATTGTTCAAGCTTTAATCCAGAAAATACCAAAGAACATGAAAATGTTAGATGTCGAAAAAAAAAATAACAAGGATAAACAAAAAGGTAGTAAAAGAGGATCTAACAGAAACCAAGAAAAAAAATCTTACCCAATTGATGAAGAGCAAAGAAATAAATCTTCCTCCTTCCATAATTTGACATAAAAAAAAAACTGAATCATAATGTATTATAAAACCATTTTGGAAATTGAATCCAAGAATAAAAAAAAAAATTTATAATGACAAAGTCCAATCAGAGTAGTTCATCCACAGTGTTCTCGTCTTCAATTACAAATTTCAATTTGAAGAGATTTTAATTTCAAAATAAATAACTACATAAACGTTAATATTAAAATAGTCATTACTTTTGGACACATATTCAAAATACTAAATATGATTAATAAATGACTAAAAGTCCAGAATTTTTGACACATATTAGAACAATAGACAGGGTTAATTTTGTATTTTACATGGTAGTTTTTCTTAGTTTTGTAGTAGATTATATTTATTATTATTATCTTTTTAATTTTTTTCCATTAAAAGAATATATATTTTCACTCTTTGTTTTGACCTATTTCTCTTAATTATTTTCTAATCACTGCGTTTTTTTTCTTTAGTCAGACAAAAAGGGCTAATGTTTACGTTTTTTGAAAGATTGAAAAAAAGGGGTTACCCTGTTTATGAGGAGAGCAAAAAGGGCAAAACACCAGAGCGACCCCAGTTGAATCCCAGACCAATTCCAGACAAAACAAGCACCGCGCAGTTGAATCCAAAACAAAAAAGTTAGAGTGAGAGAATGGGGAAAAGACAAATCCCAGACCCTCCTAACTTGAAGAAATACGGCGTTCCATTCTACTCCGTTGCTTGGATTCCTCAACATCTTATCAAATCGCACCAAATTCAAACTGCCCATGATTCCGATGATTCCTCCAACTCCGATCACAACTCTGCGCCCTCCACCGAACCGGAGTCAGAGCCCGCGGCTAAGGCGGAGTCGGAGCCTGCATCGGTCACCACCGGGAACTACCTGCTGTTCACCGGTGGCGGTGGAGCTGGTCGCAGCGGTATTCCTAATGCTTTGGTTATTGCGCATTTCGATATTGCATCCAATTCTCTCTCTAGCCAACCGGTACGACTATTCCTTTTGCTTCTCGCTCGATTACGCGATTCTTATGAATTTGATTTTTGTGGCGAAAATTTCGAATTATGCATTGAACTCGCAGTTTATTTCTCATTATAATAATATTGTTATGTCTCTACCAATAAAATTCAGTAGTTGAGGATTTGTAGGTGTAAAAAAAATTGTCCTAATGTGATTCTCATGAAAGCTTAAGAAGTCATGTGATGACAATAATTGCACTTCTCATTGATCTGAAAATTGCAGGGAAGAAAAGATGAAAATCTCTTTATTCTAACAATACTCTATAACATTGTATACCTTTTTCTCGTATGGCTATTTTCACATCTGCGCACTTTTCACCGAACGAACAAAAGAAACAAAAACGAAAACGTATTTTGGGCCTCTTTCTTTGTCCTTGTTTTTTGGTAAAATATTGTAAAATTGAAATTGTGGTGATCATCTACTACCCATTATAATAAACTAAGGTTCTTAAAGCTTACTTGAGTTTGTATGATCATTGGGTTGCATTGTTTTGGAGAGAGAGATGCTAATTTCTGAAATCAGGGGTAATGAATGTCTGAAATTAGTTAATAATATAAGTAGAGGCGATTTGGGAATGTGTTGCTAAAAGGATTGTAGGCAGCGTGGACCATTTTGAATGCAGTGAAAAAAGGACAGCAATAATTTGATCTTAACATTTAAACCAAGAAAACCAATCAAAATTCAACAGGAATCCTTTTACCTAAAGTATCAATAAATCAAATACCTACTATGAGTCAGTGCATTATGGATGACAACCCAAACTTTGGTGCTCTCTTCCATGGCAGCTCGAATTACAATAAACCTTCATTGCGTACAACCAATCTCTTCGTGTGATGCAATGCAATGTGGACTACTGCTATGTTTTTTTGTTAGACTGTGAGGAATCTGTTCTAGTTGCTTGATTTTGATATTCTGTGCTGTGTTTTGAAGAAATAGATTTGTTAGAATTGAGAGCAAATGATGCATCAAATTTTTGTTGTTTGTCTAAGATGGTACAATGAAGCGGTTCATGTGTTTATAATACTAAACTCTCTTGTTTGAGTAACCTTATAAATATTTCAGGTGTTTAAGTTAGGAACTGATTCCGAATTGCCTTATAGGATGGCACTTCATTCCCAGGGTGATGGCCTTATTTGTGCAATGGAAACGCCAAAGGTTTGCAGGTGTTTGCTTCTCATCACCTCTTTTCTTAATATCTATATGGAATTCATTTCTAGTTGTAAATCCCTGGGTCAAATGTTTTGGATGAGCGAACCTGGCCTAGTTCGAGCATACATGATGTAGAAGTAATGCTTGGCTGATCAATTGGAAAATGAAAGCATCTTTCATCTATACTTTACCATTTGCAAATAAATTTTCATTTTCGTCCTCCCAACCAAGTGGTGTGAAATACAGGGTAGGAAATACAATGACAATTTTGAAATTGTCAGCTTTACATGCTTTACAATGTCTAGATTGTTATGAACTGTGTGTGAACCCTATATAGTTTAGCTATGTATATCATATAACCTTTTGTACCTTGATCAACTATGATGAGGATTATTCTTAGTCTCAATGAATTTGGACTTGACTAAGGTGTGAACATAACTCATGTTTATAGAACTATGTAAGGACTTAGCTTCAAATAGATTGAAGTAATTCAACCATTTAATTCTACAACTCTATCTATGGAAATTTTTACATAAATACATTATCTGTTATTATATATTACAGAATATTGAACTGGAAGGTGATAAACCCAATAGACTGTATGGTATTTTAGTAGTTTTGTCTAAGACCATAGAATCGATGCAAGAGAATCTTTGACAACTTGAATTTTGCTCCTGTTAGTATCAGTACAAAGTTTGATTGACAAATCAGCATGTGAATATACCATATTTTCCGGACAACAGTTTTAATGGAAAGAACTGCCAAGTTTTGGGAGTTTCTATTGTCTAGTTCGTTTTCTTTTTTGTGGAATTTTGTTTACTTCTGAACAAAATAAAGGCAAATAACAAAAGCACATTGTTGTGTCAATATACAAAAATATCTATAAAATTATCATTTTCTTTTCATTTTTGTAAATTCTTAGGGGATTGGTAGCTCGATGTTTGGTGTATGCCATTGTAAATTGTCCAAATATTTCCCTAGTGTTTTCACTAAGTAAATGAAAGTAGTGATTCATTTAATGAAGTTAACACAAGAATAAAGTAAAAAGAGGGAAGTAAAGGTATTTTTGTCATTTGATAATCTACATGCTGAACTGATATTTTAGACTAACAAGAAGCTTTGATTTTATTTGTTCTATAATTTCATCTAGATATAAAACACTATGATCAGCATTATGCCTCGTTTATGTAGATGGTTTGACTGGGATTATCAAAATAAGAGCTCTGAAATTCATAAGTTGAGTCTGAAGATGTCAGATAAAGTGCTCACGCAGTTGGAGGATGTTGGACAACAATTAGCATTAGCATTCAACAATGATGGTACTGCACTGGCTGCTGGTGGGGAGGTATGGATTTCCTTTATATTTACTTAAGTCAAAACAAACAACATAAGATTGATGTTATTTTTTGGCATTGTGAAGGAGAAAGATGGTTTTTGGAAAACAGTTCCACTAATTAATTATTTCCGCACTTCATTTTCAACTTAGGAATATATACAAATGGATTAATATCCAAATTCCAAACTTGTTTTACTGTGCTTCATACAAATGGATACCAACGTGAAATTCTCATTAAGAAGAATTTGATGTAAGTAAATGGTATTACAAAGTTGAAATGAAAATATGCTCTCTCAATCAAAGAGTTGTTTGTGTTTACTGAGAACCATTTGAAGGGATGACAAATATCAAATTTATTTGTCAAACATTGGTTCAAAAGCTGTCAAAATCTTAAAATGTAACCTTGCCGAATGCTTCTCCAATTTTCTTCAATTTCATTGTATGATGGGATATGTTGTCTTTGTTTTTCACTTTTTCCTAATTGATATTAAATGATGAGAAACTTGTTTTATTACAGTGTTTGCGTGTCATATAATATAAATGCTTTAGAGTTTCTTCATTTCAGAATTACAGTGCTTTAATTCTTCTGAAAAATAGGTATTAACTAGTAGATAATTTCTTTGTTGATCAAGGAACGGAATGCTGTATGATATTGTAATTTGGTGCAGTACAGGATGGCAATATAAGGGTTTTCAAGTGGCCTAGCATGGAAGTCATTCTCAACGAGTCTAATGCTCATTCTTCTGTGAAGGATTTACATTTCAGGTTTGATGTGCATATAATCATAAGCATTTCACAGATATGTCACTCTTTCATTCATTTACTTATAATTCATAAAGGAAAAATGACAGATGACAATGATCTCTTTAAACCCCACTATTTTAAAAGGATTGTGCCTTACACTTTGGTTTTACATGTGTTGCAGTTCTGATGGTAAATTACTTGCCTCTTTGGGAAGTGGTGGCCCATGCAGGGTTTGGGACGTTTCTTCATCAATGGTCTTATCTTCTCTACCAAATGAAAATGTGAGCAATTGATTACATCTTACTGGATAAACTTTGCATGGGCTTGATAGCTTTATGTGCATTTTTAAAATTTTTCTCTTCTTGATAATTGAATGAAATTTGGTTATGTCATGGATTTGCTCTATACTGTCATAATATTTAGAGATATGAAAATTTTATAAATCACAATTAACTAGTAAAAGTTAGATTTAATTTTTATTTGTCTAGACTCTAGATGATACATAATATTTTTTTTTTCATACATTCGTGTTAAAACCTTTTTATTTATTATATATTGTATAATACTCATTTGGTTACAATTTTCCTGTATCAATTAATATCCAGGACCTACATGATTATTCATCTATTACTTAAAGTAAGGGGAGAAAAAAAATAAAAACATTTGTTTCAGAGCATAGTATAAGATTACATGTGCCCTTCCCTCTCAAGTAATATATCTCTTGGCCCAGTTTAATATATATTTTTATAATTAAATGTTCTTTTTATGAGATTTAGGTTGGTTCATGTTGAACCAGTGGTCAGAGAGCATCACTGTCAACCAATGGCTTTGTGCTGATGTTGACCTATTATGAATGATCATTAATAATTCTGATTTACTCAGTGATGAGACCTGTGTTTATGGGAGGTTTGCAGTTTGACAGATTTAATGACCAGATTACTTTTGGTCTCAAAATTTACTAGTTTTGTGATAATAGGCTGAGTGGATCCTAAAGCAACCTCAAAGAAAACAAGATGAATTGGTTTCCTTGTAGAGAGGCTACTAATGGAAAAAATAAAGGAGACGAACAATAGGAGGTTAGGATCAAAAATTTTAAAACCAACAGCATATATTCTAGAAGAGTAATTAGAAATCCAAAATAATAACTATTCTTGAAACTTTGTTCACCATATATCATAACTCCATATGTCCTGATCTCATTCCAGTCATTATTGGCAAATAGGTTACCTTTATCTGAAGTAGAAATTAGTTATAATCTTAAAGGCATAACCACCATGTTGTGTGAAGTAAATCTAGCATTTAACATCTAGTGGGGAAAATTCTATATTGCCTAGTGTCACCTTAATGGTAGCTACCCATTGCCCACCTTAGCTGTTGGCCTCAAGGGTGGTGTTTAGTCCCACATTAATGAGAGATATGACTTAAATTAAAGCTTGGACAATTCTCACTTTAAAAGTTAGTTTTCGAGGATTGTTAGACTAAAGACTACATTTGATATCACCATTAAGACAACGTCTAAATAGGTTGCAACTAAGGCAGGGTAGGAGGGCAGCAAGCATGGCAGTGAAAACTGCCCAACAATGAATTTAAGATAGATTTTGATATCAATTTTGGATTTAGGTTTTGGATTTAACTCAATCCCATAAAATCAACTTGTAATATGAGGACTGTTCAAATTCTATAAACTCTATTTAAATTATATCTCTAGTAGATATGTGACTAAATATTTTCCTTAAGACTTCTATGAAGGAAACCACCACATAGATTGCAACTAATGCAGTTTTAGGGGGGGTGACCATAATTAAGGCTGCTTTCTAATACCAGGGTTAAACATGGAATATCGGTGCGCCTATTATTCTCATGTTTGGTTTGGTGATTGCTTTGTCAATAGTTATGTATTCTAATCATATTTTGTTGGATTTATGCAGCGTGAAACTTTTAGCTCTTGCAGATTTTCTCAAACAAATGACAAGACTCAGGTCTTGTATATGGCTGCCATGACAGGTAAATAATTTTGCAGAGAAAAGTTATCTTATCTCCCTTTTGTATCTTTTAACTGAACGAAGTTTTTATTGTTGTATATAGATAAAGGTGGAAGCATCCTTACCTGGAATACACAAACATGGGAAAGGATGGGCTCAAAGCATATTATTCGTGATGCAATCTCTGCATTTAATGTCTCAGCTGATGGAAAGATTCTTGCATGGTACATTTTGTGATCTGTATTTTTCCTACTACTTAAGATGGTACCCCAATCTTATGCTACCTTGAAGAAAATAGTGCCTTGACTTTTGTGATTTTCAGACCTCGGGGAGCACTTTGACAATAACTTATTTCTTCTGTTTTGATGATTTTCCATGCAGTGGAACACCTTCAGGAGACATTGTAATTGTAAATTCAACAAATATGCGGATTCAAACAATGATAAAAAAGGCTCACCTTGGCATTGTAACTGCTTTAGCATTCTCCCCTGATTCAAGGTTTGAACTATGTATTACATAATTTTTCTTAGAAATTTTTTTATGTTCGATAAATGACAATTTTGGTTCCTAAATAGGTAACTGGTAACAATTTAGTTCCTCAAAGACAGACTGTTCTTATTTAATCTCAAAATGTATAAAAAGTGTGACAATTATATTAAGAAATTGATTCTTGAAGTTTACAACTTAATGCCAAATTGACATTCAAAAAATATCACTCAGGGTCAAATTGGTCCTTAAACATTACAACTTAATGACAAAACACAATTGTTGTAAATTTTACACATTCAGGGCTAAATCATAATTTTTGTTTTCTCAGTGACCAAGTTACACATTGAAATATCAAAATGGTCATTTACCCTTTTTCTGTCTTATGCCATGTTTAAGGGTAGTCATAGTTGTGCTTCTGTATTTAGGGCTTTGGCTTCGGTATCTATGGATTCAAGTGCAAGGGTAACAATAATTGAAGAGAAGAAGACAAATGGTACGTGTATGTTTCATAATTTGTTCACAGATTAACTCTACATGTTCTTGCTGTACATATACATAATTGTTTTTGCGGAACTCTCTGTATATAGTGTATATATAGTCCTTTCAGCCTATCCATCTGTAAGTTAATTAACCTGGAAACATTAGGGGCCCAAGATTTTGGTTGAAAAGACAAATGTTTTTGAAAAGTTAGAAAGTTTAGCACGCTGCGTGTGAAGGATGTCTTCTTCCTGCTAGTGAAGATTTATATAACTAATTTTGTGCATGGCTACAATGCTGTCTTGTCAATAACACTCGGTATTAGACTGTCAGGTATCGAAAGCACGTGTTTAAACATCTGACCAGTCTAAATTTTCAATTTCCGCAAAGTGAAATTGGGTCATATTAAGCATAAATTGGAAAAAAATAAGTAATCTAATATAGTATTGTAGCGTGGTTGGTTGGATATTTATCATTCACGTTCCATAGGTCCCCCTTTCCATGTTTCAGTTGTGTGTACTGAAAGTTCTGTTCAAATATCTTATCCAAAAACGTTCTGGATTTGGCTAAAGGGTCGAAGGTAACAACTTCTAAATTTGACCAACCGTACAAAAGAAATTAGAGACTTATCGTTCAATAAAATATATGATTTACTTTACTAAATGGATGTTGTGTTTGATCATGTTATCAAGTAGAAGGCAAATTTTGCACTCGACTCACTTTTTCTCTACTTGTTTCAAGGAGGGCTGAGCTTGTGGATTGCAGTATTTATCATCCTACTTGCTATTGCTGCTTACTTTCACCAGCAAGGACTTGAAAAATGAAGGTTCAAGATTTTTCTTATTTCAATATGAAACATTTAGCAACTTTGTGAATGCCACTGCTTAGTTCAGATGCATTTTCATTTTGAGGGGTTTTCTGATACTTTTTTTTTTTTTTTTTTTTTTTTGTATTGGCATCTTCATGAACAGTTGTTCTTGGACAACCCTCTCTCTAAAATGCCTTGTAACATGGCTTGTATCGTAACCTTACATGTTTTGTGCAATTTTTCCTTGTAGAATGGAGTAGTTATTCATTACTTCTCGCTATTTTGATGTTATTTATATAGCTTTTCAGTGAGAAATGCCCCGAGGGCACGTGTGTAGAATAGTCCATAAACTAGTTATAAATATTTGCTATAAGGTGTGTGATTACTGATGACCAGTTCTGCGAAATGGTTCAACGACTTCAAGGCTGAGTTTTTACTGCAACTTCTAATTTTAATGAAAGCATACATTTTCTTATTTATATGTTATTGTTGGTAAATTATTTACTTGTACTTGGATGTTGTTAAAAATTTATGATGACGGTGGTACAATTTTCTTTGCGAGTACGTTAAACAAAGTTCGCTTATCCGATATTCACAATTTCGTAAAGCAAAAGAGTACGAAGAACGCAAAGAGAGAATAAAGAACATTTTCATTTTTATATTCTTAATTTACAGTAAATAAATGTATTTTTATTGATCTATTAATAATGTAAACTATTTGTCAGAAAATCGTTTTTGTAATCAATCTTAAATAACTGTCAAGTATAAATATTAAACAATTTCGTTATAAACATTCTATTCTTAATTAAGTTTTCTAAATTTGATTATTTTTCATTGATGTTTTCTATATTTTTTTATGTGCTAAAAAATTGTATATTTTTAATTGATTTTTTTAGTTAAATATTTTATTGTTATCTTTGTCATTTTATTTATTTAATTTTACATGTTAATGTGTAATTTTTGTAACTAATATAAAATATTACAGTAATTAACTAGTGATTTTTATTACTTTTAGGATTTATGTTATAACCTGTTTTTAGAATTAGGTTCTTTTTAGTTTTTCTTTCAAACATAGACGGTTGTATAGAAGAGGTCCTTTCAAATGTTTTGGAATATGAATGAAAAATGTTAATTTTTGTGTATCCTCTAAATCTTCCATGACAAGTTGAGTGCGTGTCACCGTGTGTGCAGTGAGTGAGGCATCTGCGTGTTTCGAGAAAGAGAGTGTAATAATAATTTAGGGTTTATATTAAAGATCCATGATCTACTGTAAAGACAACTTGCCTTATCATTAATATTAAAAGATCAAGAATCTAAAGATAGTAGTAAAACATGTGCATGGCAGATTGAGGTCCTCTCTCTAAACCCCCTTTTCTGCCTTATGAGATGGGTCAACCAAGTATTAAGTCCTAAGTCAGTTCTCTAACATTTTGACTGTTTTAGAAAACTTTTTTAGCTCTTTACATTTCACTTTCTCATTTTGTATCATTACTTTCTCCACTTATGTTCTCACTCAACTCTCCATACTGAAAGTTATGATAGGGCATAAGTCTCTTCCACCCCTTGAGCTAGTAGAAAGTAATTCCTCCATGTAAATCGAATAAAATCTGTCTCTTTTTCGTTTGTTTCTATTCCTAAGCTTTAGTTTTGTGTGACTACTATCAAGGTCTTATTTTCCGTACTCATGTGTTTGTTTGTAACTTCTTAAGTTGTCGTTGTATTATAGTGAGTTTCTGTTAGGACTCTTTTCCACTGCACTTCTCTTTTTCCAAGTAAGAGAAGCTAGAGTTTCATGTTTTTAAGTTATTTTACCTATTTTTGGTATGTTTTATGTTATTGGTGCTTGAATAATGTTGTTGATCATGTGAAAATATATTGTGTGCTTATTGTTTGATATCTGGTGTTGCATGTGTGAGTAGGTGAGAAACATGTTAATCTCGCCCAAGCGAATGGCCCTCGCCTAAGCGAGAGTAGCAGGAACTCACCACTGGTTTCAACTCGAGTTGTTGTTCAGGCGATGAGCTCCAGTTTTGAGCGAGAATAATCTCGCCTAGAGGAGGAGGTCTCGCCTAACCAAGAACTCGCTGAAACCTTGTAGTACTCAAGCTCTCGCCTAGGTGAGAAGAGCTCGCTTGAGCGAGAAAACCTCTTTCACCTAAGCGAGGACTTCTAGCTTGAACGAGAGTGGTGCAAGGGTGTGCACTGGTACAATTCTCTTTTGTTATGGTTGATTTTCTCCATGATTGAATGATTTACATTAAAAGATTATAAGTATGAAGTATGATGCCCTGTATATTTATGTGATTCACTGTATTTGGTATGGAATGAATAACGAATTGGTTGGTTGGTTGTTCATTAGCATGAAATATTAATGCTTAAGATGAATTAAGGATTTGGTGTGAGAAACATGAACATGGCATGAGTAGACGTAATTCCATGAGCCTCTTGGTGATAAGTCATGGTGGTGTTGTAGTGTATATAACTAGATAAGGATTCAAATAAGGTTGCATCCTAAAACTCTAAAGAATTAGTTAGTCTCACATAGAACGGTCTGATTCAAGTGGTGAGAGTAGCAGAAGGCCCTAGTCTTTGACAGTGTAATGGCCATGGATGATCATGGACTAACCTTGTGCGTGGTAGGGTGAAACCCATTGACAATGGTTTTGTAGAGCAGTAGAGGTCACCATAAGTGCAAGTATCTAGTGAATCCGATCTTATTATATGTATCCAGATAATTGAGTCATGGAGTTCTGTTTGGTTGCTATCACATGATTGAATGCCTACTGTTTTGCATGCTTATAATCTATTTTAATTATCTACTTGCTATAACATATTCAAAAAAAAAATTATTCTAGTTTACCCTTTTGCTTGTGTTTATTTTCTTGCGTGATTTTTTTTTTTTACAATGATCATCCATTAATTAGTGATTTTTTCTTTTGCAATAATCATCAATTAATTGATATGAACACAGGTGAAAACCCTTGATGATCATCAAGATGATGTGAATGTAGCAGTCTAGTGAACAAATCTTAGGTTAACATGGTTGATACATGTATACTCTTAGTCACATGTTCTATTTACTTATAATTATGCAATATTTTATTTAATAGAATTATTCTATTTAAATGAGATGTCACATTCTCCCCACCAATTACGATCATTCGTGAGATCTTCATAATTCTAAATCATTTAATTTATTTGATGAAATACTCTATAAACTAATATTTATAAAGAATGACAGGATAAAGTGTGTTAATTGATACTTCCTATTATTTTTTACAGGAATCCTTACTTGCACGTGCAAAATATTAAGTAAAATTTTCGATTATTGTAAAAAATATATTAATTCTCACTTAACTAGTCGAAGAGTGTGAGATAAAAGGTAGGGACTTTTGAGTAATTCTATATTGTAAACAAATATTTAGATTGTTAAAATAAAATTTCTTCATATATATGATAAGGATCAATGTACTCTAGATGTAACACTAATTTTTTCTCTTAATCTAATAATGATTATAATATATAGCATTTTAACAATTAGATTCAAGATAAAAGAGAAGACAAAAATAAGGAGTAGCTATTCTTAAATTTTTTTTATTTTTTATAATAGGCCTTCCAATGTGAAAAAAAAAAACTGATTATTAAATTTATCAGAACTCCGATTTAAAAAAAGGCAGGTAACTTCTTAAGAAATATCTCAAATTATTTTACAAGTAAATTTAAGTTTTAAAAATTCTTATCTTTGATCTATGAGCATTCGCAGTTCTACAGGCCAGATACCTCAATAATTTTCCAGCAAACAACGAACAGTCCACAATCTGTCATGTGTCTGCTAATACCAGTAGAGCCATTTGCTGAATGCCAGATGATCCTCTTGCTTGTGGTCATTAACGTCTTTAGGTGTGTAGAATCATAATTCTTCCATTGTTCCCTCATTTTTGTCACCAAATTATGTACGTATGGATTAATCAACAATTAACCTTTGATAAAATGTAACCTAAAATCGATGGATTAGTGGCAATAGTTAGTTTATAGACATCATGCAGAAAATTTCCACAAGACCATTATGCCTTCCTTCTTTGATACAGTGAATAACCAACAAGGGCAGACATCAGAACTGTCCATAGGACCTGCCCACAGTATCAAAGTAAACAAAATAATTAAAATAAAACAAGATAAGTACAGTGAATTCAAAGAAAAAAAAATCAGAAAATAGTTTGAAAAATAGAGCTTTGGGAGTACCGTATTTATCGCTAGCCACTTTTCAAGCCTTCTAATCCTTGATTGCATCTCCTCAATAACCCCTTCAATTGGAGAGACTACTCTACCTGATGAGGATTCTGAAGCAGAGCTACTGCCCTGTTTGTGTCAACATAATACCGCTATATGATAATGCCTAAAACTGATATTTCATGCTTGAAATACTTAAAATTAGATGGCTAGTAGTTGATGAAGCCATAAATAAATAAATAAGACTAAAACCTGTTGAGTAAAGGCCTACCTGAGATTGAATAAATTCAACAATCTCTAGCAGCCTTGCTGGTTGTTGAGAATGAATCCCACCAGAAGTTCTTTCAATCCCCGGTAGTCTTTCCAAAATTATTTCAAGGTAACTCTACCAAAGTTAAAAATTAGAACAGTAGAAAGTAACCATTATATAAACATCCATGACATACTTAATACTTAATTGATCCAGGACCTACAATATGCACCAGAAACAAAAGATTAATTACAATAAAGCAAGAAATTTAATACCTTGGTCGTATATGAATTATCCAATTTAAGCATTGAACCAGCTGCGGCTACTGCATCTTTATTAACACCCTTTATCTGAATGTATGGCCCAGGTACATCTTGAAGGTGATCAACCTCAATTAAAATCTACCAAATTAAAACAAAAAATATTCCAATATGCATAAGCAGCAAACTTTAGGACGGCAAACAGAAGTAAAAGAAGCCATACAGCAACAACCACAGTTACTTTTGTAGTTGCATCATGCTCATCTATTACATGGATGTGTGTACGCATATATAACGCAAGTCCAGTATAGTGCAATAGGCTACTGTAATTAGTTTACACCTGTCACTATCTGACAGTTGTATAGTTTGTTAGAATTTCAGCTAGTCTGTTACCTCCTTGTACCCAGCTATATGTAAAGGGAATTTTCTGTAATCAACAATCTAGAAAATAATACACTCTTAGTTTGTACTCTCTCCTTCCCAACATCTTTAACAGAACACTTAGTTATAACTAAGAGCATTTGTCAATTTTTAAATTAAAATTCATTAGTTCTCACCATCAAGTAGTGAGAGCTTGGTGAATATTTTTTTATAATTTATGCTAAGAAATATAATATAGTAGTATTGCCAACTTGCTGAACAACTAGGAAACCCCCAAAATTTGTACGCAGGAACCAAAAGTAATGGGAAAATAAGGGCCACTGTTCAGTCATAGCATTTATAAAATAGAGGTCTAACTGCTATAACCATTCTGAAGTAATTAGGGCTGTCCCGCTGAATCTTGTATCTCTCTTGTTTTCCAAGGATAAATTTTACATTAAAACCCAGTTCTATTATAAGAGAATGATGTTCATATATACTTGGATATATTGACACAATCTTCAGTTGCCTGATTGACATTCACAATGCTTACTCCATGCAGAGCAATTAAATACCAATAACAGTTAAAGAATACATAATCACAATAACAAAATTCAGTCAAGTTTGGGAGAAAAGGAAATCAGGAACAAGTTCATCTCAGCACTGTAAATTCTATCAAATAATTAATGGAAACATGTGTATTCAGTCAAATGTAAGTCATAAGATAAATCAACTGACCTTTCCATCCTGATAGATGAATGCAGACGCTTCAATATAAGCAACTGCTTGATACCTGACAGAAAATGCTACTGATCAATAAATCATCGATAGTAAATAAATATACTAACTGTCAAACAAATAAACAGAAACAAGTGATGGAGTGAAAAATAGTATCCAAGAATTGTGTGATAATATACAAGATTAGTACAGGAGGGCAGTAGTCATAACTATTTATAGGCACTATTTTCTATTTGCTACATATTACAATATCAAGTAATTTGAAATATTTGGAAGTGGGCTTTAAACTTAACTCAACCCTACAAAACCAATTTGTAAGATGAGGTTTGCATCCCCTAATATTTATAATTTCGCCTTAATTTTAGTCAATGTGAGATCTCTAACACACCCTTTTACACTGAAGAATGAACATCTCAAGCATGTGATTAAATATTTGTTGGTAGTCTAACAAGAGTCCAATAGTAGAGGCACAACAGCCCCAATGAACTTAACTTGGATAGACTCAATATATATGATACCAAGTTAACAAGTTGACTTTAAACCTAACTTAATCTCACAAAAATCGGTTTGTAGGGTAAGGTTTGACCGACTTATATCCCAATACCAAACTCCTACCTAATTAGGAGCAACCATTCTCAGATCCTGAGAAGTACATAAGATTAGTTGAAAAATCGAACTAGCATTTCCTTTGCAGTCAGTGTGGTGAGTCAAGTTCTCAACTCCCCATGCGCAAATCATTGGAATGCAATCATTCCTATATTAAAGTACATTAAAGGATCTTCTGGAAAAGGTTTGATATATGGTCACAATATCATACTAAAGTTGTCGGTTATTCAGATGCTGATTGGACAAGATCTCCTTCTAATATAAGGTCCACTTCTAGATATTGTCTCCAATGATGGTAACTTGATCTCTTGGAAGAGGAAGAAACAAAATGTTGTGGCAAAATCGAAGTATAGAAGCAAAATATAAAGCTATGGCCTTAGCCACTTGTGAATTTATTTAGCTTAAACAATTACTTAAAGAGTTACAATTTGGAGATGTTACTCAAAGGAAACTTATATGTAACAATCAGGTTGCTCTTCATATTATTTTCTCTAATCTTAGCTTCCATGAGAGGATCAAACTCATTGAAATTGACATCTTTTGAAATGGTGAACTTATCCAGGAGATTTAAACACTCATAGCCCTTATGTTATGTAGAATAGCTTGCGATTGGAACTCCTCGTTGTATTTTTTATATTGCTAGTCATGGTGAAGACTAAAGAGCTTCATGTAGGGAATTGCAAATTTAAGGGGAGAGGTAGGTAAAATGTTGATAACTCATATTTTGTACTCACATTTATAGTCTCATTGCATCTTCTAAGCGTCCCTTCTTTTCTTATTTCTATTTTTTAGCATGTATATGTATTTTCTGCAATAAATTGAAATTTTTCTAAATACTAGCTATTTTCTGTATTTTTATAAGCAGTCTACTCTGACCTTTGTCTACTGTTTTGTTCATATCTTTTTAGGTAGATGTCCATTTAAGCTGTTTCTTTTTTTATTGGATTCCTTGCTTACAGGACTTTAATTTGGATATATGGAACACACAACATTTGGAGTGCAGAGCTATAAAAAACATCAGTAAATGACTTGTCAGAAGTTGTAGCTTTTTTGTTTAGAAATTCTTTTTTTCTTTGACTATGTAAAAAGGCAAATTGATTCAACTTCGGGTCCATTAGTTTCCCTGTGTTCAGAACATTATATATAGGCTTGAGTTAGTCAGAAAAAGGAATCAATAGGGAGATACGAGTAGAGAAACAATTAGTTGTAATAGTTTAGTCATCTAGCTTTTATATGTTTAGTCATCTAGTCTTTACAATTTCAATATTCTAATCCCTACATTTCCAGTTGTCTACCTGTTACATTTCCTGCCATTCAGTTTTTACATCATCTATTCTTTAGTTTGTTACTTTAATTCCATTTTCTATTGCATTAAACCGAATTTCCTCCCAATCCTAATTTGTCAAAGAAAGAATATCATATAATGAACGCAATTCAGATGTGTTCTCAGGATTAGACCTTGGTTAGCCTATTTACTACATTGTGTTTAAGAGAGAACTTAGTTTTGTTTGAAAACTTGATACGACTTGAGTTTATGAAAGGTACGTAGCTGTGAGAAAGAATTGGTCCCAAAATTTTAGGATAAGAGGCATGGGATAGGAGGGCGAGGCAAAGTCCCACTCTGTGATGGTGTTCTCTCTCATAACTCCACTTTGAAAGGGTGTAGGTGTGAGTGGGGCGCAGGAGGAGCCTGTGAATGGTGCCAAATTGTTGAGTGTGTTATTAACATTAAGTACTCCTTATAATGACTTGGGGAATCATTCCGTAGAACTAACTTTTGAGCTTAAGTTAGGCAACTTTGTTCTTAGTTCAATATAGTAACATGTCATCAAAGTCCCTTCTAGTACATTCTCACTTAGAATATGCTATTAGTAGGTCATAATTAAGACTTTGTGTCAGTCAGGTCACTTATTATAACTTCCTACTACAAATTTCACACTCCATATATCCTATATTAGGCATAAAAGGAGTGTACTATCAATCTCACATTAATTAGGAACATGGAAATACAGCTGTACTGCAAATCATGACTTGAGTAACCCTTCCCTCCTGAGCTAGCTTTTGTGGTTGTGTAAGGCCTAGTCTGTTCACAGTTCTCATAGCATATAGAGATATCATTTACCATTGGTGTTTTATCCTCCCTTACTACCGTGAATTACTTTTTCCTTCTGCCTACCAAGTTGATGGCAGCATAGGGAATTTTATCTTTTCCCAATGCTTAAATCATGCAAGTGACTAACAGCAATGTTAATCAGATTCCCTTTCTTTTAATATAGAAACATAGAATCAGGACAACATCAATAAAAATCTAGACATGCTACTAGCAGACTATTCACACTCTATTAACACAAAAACTTAATCCATCAAACATAGTAGTCATACATTTATTGGAAATGTATATATAATATATTTTGCATTGAATTTTGGCTTACCCAAGATTAAGAAGGCCAGCAACCGTACTAATGCTAATATCAAAATCCACTTTGGGCTGAATGATAAAGTTCCCTTCTTTGATGGGCTGACACGTGAACAAGATAACAAAATTTGTTTAGTAGAATACATCATGAAAATGCCATAGTATCAGCTATGTGTATAATTTATGTTAAGCTATCATCAACAAGAAAATAATGTTCCCAACCTCTCGTATCAGCAACGCAAATCTGCCTTCACATATTCTGACTCGAATACAGTCACTGTCTCTCAACTGTCCATTAGAAGGGATCCCAGGAAGCCTAATATAGATGTCAATAAATTTCTGCACCGAACTGCAAAATTTTGCTGAATCAAGAATTGCAACAATATCTTGATATGCTACCTGTAATTTATTACTATATTTTCAGCAAACATATTGAACAAAACCTTGTCACACAATATATGTGTGTGTAGAGTTAAAACTTACTTTTTTGTTACTCTTTAATACAAATAATGAACTCTCAGGAGAAAGCACAGGGTCAAAATCATTTCGAATTTTAAGCTGCAACAAGACAACATTAAATAACGTGTCATATACTTATCGATTATCCAAAAGGAAACAATTCGCTAATCATGATAAAATGAAAACTGAGACACTACTACAACAAAAGGGTGACTGGTGAGTGCAGCAAATAGAAAGAGTGGACTGCAAATATCAATTAAAATAACCAACCTATACATTATTATTCACATATACATATAGGGAGACAGGACAGTCATCATGGATGAAGCCGAAGTTTTTCACAAAATTAACAGAGATACAAATTTTTTAAGTAGGCATAGTTAGAGAGCATTGTAAAAGGCAAGGAAGTGTACTTCTTGTTTACATGGAAACGTTGATGGTTAAACTGAAAAATCTAAAATAACCAAGGCTTTAAAATATAAAAACTTGTCAGTTTACATGAAATCGATAATGGTTTAACCATTAGTTCAAAAGCAGTTTTAAAATATCGGGGGAAATGCATACGATCCACTAACATGTGCATGAACAAGATGAGGTTCGATAAGCTGCTGGAACATGGGAAACACTGTCATCATGATCTCATTTTGAGAAATAAAGCATCCCACTCTACTCTTATCCCTTTGAACTCGGGAAATCAAATGTGAATGAACACCTCCAACCTGTTCCAAATAAGAAAATCAAAGTAAGAGGCCTTCTTAGCTCCACAATAATAAAATATAAATGAAACAGAAAAGGGCCTTCATCGAGGACTCATTCTTACAACAGCAATCCACAAGTCAAGCGATATTCGGATATCAGGATGCAAAGCAAAGACGCCTTCAAATATAATCTGGTCAAAATTAACAAATGGACTCTCAAGAACCACATTGAAACAATTACATAAAGAACTACCATAACAGGACTAGCAAACTATATCAGGATTTCAGCATACAGATAAACTATATATAATGTCAAGCTATCATACATACATGTTTTTGGTGTCCTTGATTTCTGAAAAAACTAAGAAACAAGTAAAAGTGGGTAGTGGGGGGAGACAACTTTGTATATGAAGTGTAAATGGTGGGCAAATCAATTGCTATATCCCCTACCCCAGTTTGACGTGGGATGTAAAAGAAGCAGAAAGCACACTGTACTGCAGTCAGTACTATGGTGAATGACTCCATTTACCAGATCAATAGTGACTTCATTCTACGGAGGCACTTTTAGCACAAGCACAAAAGCCTGCAAGCTATGAAGCGTTAAGCGCTAACACCATATGGAAACTCCTTAGCAGCTATTGACATAAACTTCTCTGACCAAGTGATCTGAAGTTAAAATTTTGCTTTCCAGTGTTCTACATAAAATATATATCAGCAAAAGGTTTAAGCAAGCTTTCATTTTGTTCGAACTTTAAGGTCAAGGAGCACTTAATTCAAAATCTACTAAGATATCTTTTCATGAAAACAAAAAGTGCAATGAAGAAATTACTTTTCAACTTTAGGCTATATAATTAAATCTCACAAGAAAAGTCAGTACAGAGACAAAATCTTAGGCCCTTGGGGCGCTAGTTAATAACTGACCACTCCACAATCTTCAGAAACCTCAAGCTCCTTGAAACCATTCCGAGCACCACTTTCCAAATCAAATATAGGTACTTTTGTTCTTTGGCCATTTCTTATGTCATCAATGTTCTGCAAGGGAACCGAGAACAAGAAAGTTTAGTAAGTTTAAGGCAAAGAGATATTACCATCAACTTCTTTCCTGGTGAATATAGATATTACCACCATCTTATTTGGGCAACAAATGGAGAAAGCAAAGAAATAAAGAATTTTTCAATAATGCAAAAAAAAAATGTTAAACAGTTTCAAGACACAATTAGGAAATAAGTAACTACTAACAACAAACTTTGAAGCAGGAATAACAAAAGAGACGTCCAAAAAGTTTTTGGACAGTGACAAATAGAGCCTCTGCACGAGAATAACACTTTAATCACTAAATGAATTTATTATAGTTTTGGTTTTTGATAGTGCTCCAAAATACCTTTTCATCCAAACACTAGCTTCATTCAGGTGTCCATATGAATAAATTTGTCTATGAACACTTATAGGTGAAGAAAATAAGAAAGTAAATTGAATTGAGCATTTCTATAAGATAAAATAAAAGTTGTGCAAGTTGATTTTATCTTTGGGAAGAAGTTTGATTTATTTTTCATTTTAACTTAAAATATTATTATTTTCAAGTGTTTGTAAGGAAATTTATCTAAATTTACTAGGATAAAGATTCTTTGTAGTTATTTTAGAAGAAAATATTTTTAGTGTATGGAAACAAGAAAGCAGTAGAAGCAATGTAAAATGACAATCATACCCATTGTTAGACACATTCATATTAGAAACCCCTAGCTTCACATTCATGTTAGACTCTCCGAGCTTCATTGATAAAATTTAACTTATAATGATTGAACTTCTATACCAACAAATATCAGAATATCGCAATAATTAGATAACCTGTGGCATTTTATTGTGTCTACATTGAATCATGCCAAGTTCTAAAACATCAATTCTCTCTTTTAATTTAAGATTTATTTCATGTTATTTAATAGAATGCACAATAACTGTGTTGCATCATAGAAGATTCACATTTGTCATATCCTTGTGATACGATCTTGAAGAGTCTTTTAAATTTTCTTTGTAGTTTTTATCTTTTATTAAATATAGAAAATAATAATTTATATAATGGAGATTAAATGCAGTATTAGAGGGTATTAAATATTAGTTATTGAGAATTAATGTGAAATTCGAGTCTTGCCTAAGTCATCCTATAAAAGGATGCATTTGTAATATATGGAGATATATGAATTTATCAGTAAAATGAGGTTTCTCTTTGGGAAAACCATTTGGAGATATGAGTTATAAGAACCCTAATTTTGATCTTATCAAGGTAACTTGTGGTGATTAATCCCATGACTTATCACTCACATTCTCATTTTTCTTGAATGTGACGTCAAAATCCTTCTCGAAACTAAATATCAGACCGGTCCTACCCTTGGTTTATCATCACCTTGTGCCCATGATTTATAAACTGTGAAGCTCAAATGTGGCCCAGAATAGGCGGTTCCATGTGTGAGAACCCAGTAGGATGCAAATGTGGCATGCCAGCAGTGCCCAACACAGCCCACCAAACCTCAGCATTGCCGACTCACGGGAAACACCAATGACAGGACCGTCCCTCATTTGGTTTTTACAAAAAAAAATAAATAAATCATGTTACAAAAAGAAAGAAAAGAGAGAAACATTCTCTCTTCCCTCTTCACCTTCACGCAAGAAAGAAACCAAAATGATTCACACCATTCCATCCTGGCAAGTAGTGAGCAATTCCACACAGCCAAACAGTGCTTCGTGGTGACAATTGTAGTGTTTATTGTGACGCCTTTTCTCTCCACTCCTGTAATCAACTTTCATTTTTATCCTCTCGCTGCACTCCAATTGAATTATTTTATTTTATTTCCCTTCCACTGCCTCTCCATAGTTTTATGACTTTTTTTATTAGTTTAAAGGAGTCTTATTTTGATTTCAATACCACAAACAGATGCCAACTGATGAAATGTGATACCTTAGTAATTTAGACTTAGTTATTACCATATCAACATATAATCTTGTTGTCATATACATACACACACATGTGTGTGTCGTGTTCTCATGTCTTATGTATTTTTATTTTGCTATGTACTCATGTCCATCCAATTTTGCGCTATATATTATAAAGTATATGTGTCATTCTTGTGCTTTGTAGATGAAAAATGGAGCCTTTTTATAACACTTGTCATTCTTGACCTTGGACCACAATAAAATTTCATAGTAATGAATTTATTAGAAATTTTATTTTTAATAGAACAGTGTAAATTTTTATCCATATAGTTTGCTCACTTCTAGTGGGATAAAGCTTCACTGTTATAACTACAGCAGAAGAACAAGGATAGCAGACAGGGACCATAATTTCTATCCTACAACTAGCAGATCCTTTCTAATGCCACAATTTTTATCAGTGTAATGCAACCATGAAGGAAGTCACGACTAAAATGCTTATCTCAAATGATGTGGTACTCTTACTAGAGTATAGAGTTTTACCCCCTGTAGTTTTTCTTAGAATCTCTGTATTTTCAGTTTTTAAGTCAGTTGGCTGTTCATCTATCTAACTGAAAGCTATGAGTGGTAGTTGTTTGAAGTCTCCTGGGAGTTAGTTTCCTTTCTTAGCTATATATATCTATATTACAACAATCAATGTTGTTGTAATAATTCTTTCCCCCAGGAGTAAAATCAAGCTTCAATTCTCTGAAACTCTATGAACCTTAATAACTCCAAATTAGCACTAAGTATCAATCAAATATTTATATAAGGTTTCAAACTTACAAATATAAAATAAACAGTGAGAAAATTATTCAAAATTAAAAAACAACTTTTTTAAAAAGAGTCTTTCCTTTGCTTCAAATCCTTAACTTCCACTGATTTTTAGATGTAATTAATGGCATTGTATTACAGAGTTGGATTGTTATATTATTCGGGGATAAGAGTTTTGGGCAATTGACAGGACAAGTTTTGGAGCAATCGCTACGACATGTAGACTCTGTCAAATTACACACACAAAGCTCATAAGTAGATCAAGTCTAACGAGAGTTTGTCCCCAACCATGCAAAGGTTTACATCTTCTAAAGCAAATGCTTCATATTAAGTTGTTCATTACTTCAAACCATGAAGTAGGGTAATTAATGGGAACTAAAAATAGTGACACTAAATTAACATATCATGGTAAAAATAATTACTAAAAGAGATTGATTCCTCAGAAGAAATAAAACCATTTTTATTCATAAAAAGTAATGTGTGTGAACGTGTGACATCAATCAATATTATGCAGAGTGACCCAATCAAATGCATCTAAACTGCTCAATTACCTTACCTTAGATAGCAAAGATAAATCAAGTGCGTTGAAGTCATCATATTTAAAATCCTTTACTTGTTTATAATAGCTTTCCAGGGAAACTACTTCACAACCAATTATATTTGCCATTTTATGAGCCAAACTAGTCTTCCCAGACCCACTTGGACCTCCTGAAAAGCACAACTTCTCCATGATAAGTGATTCTATCAGAACTACTGCTGTTAAAAATGCATGCTGAGACTGAGATGAAGCAAAATTGATTCAGCATTATTCAGTACAGCAGTAATCAAAAGAAAAGGCCCGATATGACTTTTACATCCACATTCATGTCGAAATCATTAGACTAAAATATTTATTAATAAAAGGCTCAATTTTGGCTTATGAAACAGGAGTGGGACATGGGGCTTAAGGTGATCTGCACTTGAGTCAAGTTATCGACTCCATTTCCTGTTAAGAAATTTGAGATAGCAATATTTTGATTCAGCTCAATTAGTTTCCAGCTTTATCAGCAAGCATGTGAAGAACCAACCTGGTATTTCTAAAACGATAATAGCTAAAGTGACTTTCATTTATCTTTAAATGCCTCCTTATATAAATTATATCAGTGTGAAGTCTTTTCCTCTTAAATATTTGTGCGCTAATGGGGATAGGCAACAACTACAAACAACCGAAGGAGGACGCTGTATCAAGAAATGTCCATATTACCAATTCCAACTATGACTGGGAAACCTTTATTCTCCAACAATGCCTGGAAAATAAGCAAATAGGATTCCATCAAACACATAAATATGAATGTCCTATGGAATTGTAATCTTCAAAACATAAGACAAAGAAGAAATTTCCAAGCCTTTTGCTCCTTACTTGTATTGCTTGAACAGCCAAAAGCAATCCCCTGTCCAAGTCAAATGAATCAGGCATTGGAGCAAGCCTAATACTATCCCTGAAAGATGAAGGATCTGTGGTTGCTTCATGAGAGAAGTCTTAATATAAAGGAAATTTTAAATAAACATGTAGAAAATTATCTACAAAATTATTTGCATCCTCCAATTCAAGGAAAAATACCTAGGACTGAATTGTCAGGCTGGGAGGAATCTGAAGATATGAACTGCCATGCAGCCACAACAGGTTCCATTTTAGATTTTGTTGGGGATCGAGTCCATGGCTGGGGTAAATCCTCAAGCCCAGTAACAACATTAGGAGTAACGCGGATTGGCTTTGGGGCAATGATCGCTGTTTCTTGACTACCAGCCACAGTAGTATTAGACACAAGTGGTGGAGTACTAAGACGAGGTACACCTGCAAATGGAAGTGAGAAGTTGAATACAAGTAAATGCAACTTCTCTCCAATTTGTAATCTATAACTATAATATATCTATAATGTAAATCTATAACTACAACAAAGCGAATATCCCTTTCTGCTCTCCACATTTTATTGGACCCTTTATGCTTTGACAATTCTCTAAACCATTCACTGCACAATATTTGCTTCTTTTATAGCCTCTTGTCAAATTAATTATATTGAACTGTTTTAAAAAAGATTACATATGTGTACAGATGTTCCTGTCTTTGCACTAGTCTAGACAATTAAGATAATCTACTGGAAATAAACAATTCAAGTAGTCATGAAGGTAATTGGCCATATGTTGTCCTCACACTCTTCAAAACACTATTTTCATGTTGTAGCAGTTATCATCACTTGTAAGGAAAACAACTGAATTAACTAAATGTGCATAAACTATATTAAAGGGAGAGCATCCCAATCCCTACCTTTTCTCTCCAGAATCATTTCCAGATATGATTTGGTAATCCA
>Ga0214543_1003623_pt1 | contig 29817 bp, 19 predicted proteins | sample CNSS2metaG_FD_160094 | JGI IMG/M metagenome (GOLD analysis project Ga0214543, IMG submission 160094) | Root nodule microbial communities from cowpea collected in UCLA plant growth center, Los Angeles, California, USA - CNSS2 | ecosystem: Host-associated > Plants > Roots > Nodule | place: USA... | reverse complement strand
TAGCAACAGCAGCAGCACTCAATCACTCAAGATCCCACTTGATGAAAGTTATCGCTCTACCCACACTAGGTTTTTCAAAGCCTTCCCACAGAGAGTTCTCAAGTACTCAGACTTCTCTAACTTCTGTATTTTGATAATGAAAGCCTATCACTCTATTTATAGAAGCCTATTTAGAAATTAGGTTAAGAATATGAAAAGTTAAGTCGCAACTGCCATAGATAATCAATTATCATAAGTGATAATCGATTATCACAGAAACTTTTATGAAAATATTTTTCGTTTTGTGATAATCTATTATCAGTCAGGATAATCTATTATCAACAGTGATAATCGATTACTCCAGAGGCTTTTCTCAAAAATCAGTTTTAATTGAGATAATCGATTATCACTAAGAATAATCGATTATTCCAGTGAGTTTTGCAAATAAATAAAATTCTCTTAGTGCTCTACTCCTTGGGTTTTGCCTTTTGACTCTTGACATACTAATTTAACTATTTCAAATAACATACACATATTACAAGACCTAAATAACTAAACCCCTAAGTCTTCAATGTATCTCTTGAATCGAAGCATTCTTTTAAGTCTTCAACATTTTTCCATGCATCATCATCAAGTCTTCCATACTTCTTCATAAGTCATCATCATCATCAAAACTCCTTATTCGAGGAAGATGTTTATCTTCTTCTTTTTGTCAACAGTCTCCCCCAGCCCCTAAACACACACTATATGACTCATGAGATGAATTGAATTTTATTATGATTAGTTAAAAGTGCTTTATACTCTAGCTATTTCTAATTGATTGAATTTCTTTATGAAAAAGATAGGGAACAATTTTAAAACTTATGAATGTAGGGAAAAGGATATAAAAAGAGACATGGATAAGAAAGAAGAAATAAACCAATGGGAAAAGAAAAAGGATAATTGCACTCAAGTCAATTCAATTAATGTTGACAGTGAATTCAATGTGTATATGGAGTGTGCACTCATCATCATCTCTTATCAAAGGGGTCACAAACCATAACAGAGAAAAAAAGCATTTATGGAAAAGAAATTGATAAATATACCTTGAATCAGTTAAATATTTTATGTTTGAGATTGAGCCTATAGATATTTCTGCTTACATGAAAACAAAAAGAGTTTCAGATTTGGTCATGGAAAGGCTTTTGTTGTTGATATGGGAAGTTAGAAGAAGATGGATTAGGCAACTAATAACAACACATATGATATTTAGCCTTTAATAGAGATATTTCTTAGTGATGAAAAACATTACAACCTCAATAGTTTCATCCTTGGTCCAAAGCAACTATTCATGAATCAACAATGCAAGGGCTTCAATCACTTACCTCTTCACAAACCCTCCTACCATTGCAAACGAAATCATGAACCCTTCATCTCACCATCCTTTCAATCGCCTCCTAATTGAGCCTCAAAATCACCTTTCCTATCGCATAGAATCAACGCAGAATCACAACGTTGTTCACTTAGAGTGCTGCTTTACAAGCATTGTTTGCAAGCGTAGAGGAAGGAAAAGGAGATAACTTGTGCCATTCAAGCTCGACGTAGAGAAAGGGGAAACAAATTTCTTGCTCACTTGCTAACTTCGTCGTCACCATTGAAGCTCACTTGCTCAAGGAAATGTGGCAGAATTGGAGAAAACGAACTCCAACTCGTGGCAAAAAGGGGGAAAACTAAAACCCTAACTTCGCATAAACACAAAAAAGAGGCTCACTCCGGCACTTAAGGAAGGCTCGCTTTGGCACTCGTTGAGAAGGCAAAAAAGAACCCTCTGGCAGAAACAAAGGAGGCAAAACTGAAATTGGGAAAGGGGAAATTGGCTGAAGTAAAAGCCACCTGATAACTTAACCTAATAACTTTTTTTCTTTTAATTAAGTGTAGTATGCGTCGGCTATCCGACATTTTTAATTTCGAGTGATGCGCCGACCAAGCCGACGAAAAGGTCAAAAGAATTTATAGGACTAATTTCCTTTTAATAAATTCAAATGAATTTTGTAGAGTCCGTTGTGCGTTGGTTAAGCCAACGCCCTATGCGTCCCCATGACAACCAGCGCTATTTTTGGAAGCTAAATACCAACATTCTTGTAGTGCAATATATCTCAAATCACACTAAATCAGATAATCGATTCACATTAAATAATAAATATTTTATCAATTTGTTATAAAATAAAGCTAATAATAACGAGAATAAGTAAAGGAAGAATAGAGATGAAAGAATGGGTAGCAACTTTTCTGTATGTCTTATTACTTAGGAAGGGTCCTATTTATAGATACAACATGGTAACCCATAAAGGATACAAATCAAATAATTATTAAAAATATTTTACATAAAAGTAAATCATATAAGTATCAACCATATCAACCATACGAGTAACTGTATCAAATCAATGGATGACTATTAATTCCTAACACTCCCCCTTGGTGTCCATTGATAAGAGAATGTGCCTCATTAAAACCTTACTAGGAAAAACCCTTTGGGATAAAAACTTAGTGAAGGAAAAAGAGTACACCATTCTATATAATATTGTTCTTTACATCTTTCTCCCCCTCGTGTAAACTTACATCATTAAGATGACAGAGTCCAATTTTGTAAACCAATTGCTTAAAAGTTCTCCTTAGCAAAGACTTTGTAAATAAATCCGCTAGATTTTCGCATGAACGAATCTTTTGGATCTCTACATATTGAACAATGCACTATTGTCTTCATATATGGTTGTTGATTCCATTCTTCTCAAGGATAGACCACAAATTTGTCACACGTGTTGAATTATAGACCTTAACTAAACATATTCATGACTTAACTCATGTAATGCTAAAAATTATGCATGATTTTGACGATGTTGTTGTTATGGTCTCTTTCACATATCGTCATGAAATAATTTTGCTACCACATGTGAATAAATATTTTGTTTATGATCAACCATTTGTGATATTGTAAGAATATAATAAATAACATGCATATGCATAATCCATTAGATCCAATTTTGAATCATTTGGATAAAATAATTCCATATTCGTAGTACCCCTTAAGGTAACAAAGTATATATTTTTTACTCCAATCCATTGTCTTCTTGTAGGTTATATCTTACTTAACAAATTTACAGCAAATGCAATATCACGTCAAATATAATTAGTAAGATACATTAGTGCTCTTATTACACTAAGATATGGTACTTCTAGACCAAGAAGATCTTCATCATTTTCTTGAGGTCTAAGAAGAGCCTTTATCAACATCAAACGACCTCACAACTATTAGAGCGCATAATGGATGTGACTCGTCCATTTAGAACATTTTACGCATCTTAATTATATAAGTCTCTTGATCTATAAAAAACACCTTTGTTTAAATACTCAATATGTAATCTCAAACAAAAATTTTTCCTTTTCAAGATCCTTATATCAAATTCTTTCTTTAAGCAATCAATTGCCTTTGTGAATTCATTAGGAGTTCCAACGATGTTTATGTCATTTACATAAACAATAATTATGGCAAATTCATTTTTGGATCTTTTCATATAAATACAAGAACAAATAGAATCATTTCTATATGCTTCTTTTAATAAGTACCCAATAAGACAGTTATGCCATACACGTCCTAATTGCTTTAATCAATAAAAGGGCTTGTTCAATTTTATTGAATAACCCTCTTTAGAATTTGCCTTGATAGGTAAATAAAATCCTTCGGAGATTTTCATATAAATATGATTCTCAAGAGAACCGTACAAATAGGTTGTAACATCATCCATTAGATGTAAATGCAAACATTGTTGTGCAACTAAGATAATCAAATATTGAAATGTTGTTGCATCCAATATTAGTGAATATATCTTTTCACAAATCAATATAAGATTTTGTGAAAAACCTTGAGCAACCAATTGTGCTTTGTATCTAACAATTTCATCATTCTTAATTTGATTTTTGCGCAAAAATTCATATGTACCCGATGCGTTTCATACCTTCAGGTGTGCGAACTATAGGTCCAAAAACCTTCTGTTTAGCAAGTAAATCTCACTACAAGTCATTGACCAAAAACCAACTACATAATAGAGTATTTGTGATAACTTGTTGGTTTGATGCGAATCAATAATGCAACATGGATAACATGGTAGTGGCCATGTGGTATGAAATCAAAAGATAAAGTTCCTTTGACTTATGCTTGCATATATTGACTGATATTTATATATATGTATATCTAGCTCACCCTGTCTGTTTGTGATTGGTGATGATCGTGTAATTCGTTACACAAGAGCATACGATGTTACAGGTGGACCTATTGAGGCATACAGCCAGAGTGTGGGCTATCTTGGCAATTTTCTATAGAGTTTTATCACTTTATTGATTTTAAGGATTTTGTAAACATTTTATTTCCATCAGAGTTGGAACTTGTAGTTGATATTTATAATTTGTGGATTTTGGAATTTATGGAGATTTAATAAAGGTTTTAATTTTCCCCCATTTTTAGGAAAAGGTAGTTTTAATTAATCCCTTTACCTTATCTATTTTATTTTATTTATTTAAAATTCGCAATATTCGATCGGGATGTTACACCATGAACGAAAAAAATCGTCCAAACCAATCACCAAAAAAATCACATACTAACACAAATAACACAACAATAAATCCCTCACTTGGAATCACACAAACATATATATATATATATATATATATATTACATTTACTGATTTCAAACCGTACAGCGACTAACCCACTATGGGTTCAACAAGTTATTCAAAACAAGGGGTCCAAAACGAGCAGGGCTTTAAATAATACCACTTTTAACAACATCAACAACATTCAACAAAACATCATCCAATTAGGGGTTTCATTAAAGGTTTGAACATAGAGAAGAACACAAAGGCGTTGTCGCGCTGGTGTGTCGCATTTTTTAATTTTCAAGAAATTTAAGTTAAGATCAATAACAAATATATAATTAATTTTTAAAATAGTTTTTAAATGTAAAATTAAAAAAAAAAGATATGTACAATTTTTTTAAAAGAATGATTTAAAACAAAAAAGGTTTTTAGAATAACAGTTAAAAATAAATTATTTATAAAATAATTAAAGGTAAAACTGGTATTATAAAATGTGGATACAAAAGAGGAAATCCTCTTTATATATTACTAGCTTAAGCACAAGCGCTATCCCGCTGTGTGTACGCATTTTTTTAATATGTATGATATTATATTAGTAGTTGATGATATTATAATGTTATTAAGGTAATAATCAAAATAAAATTATATTTATAAAAAATAAAGTGATATGTATAGAGAAAATATGAGAAAATAACTATTGATGAATGAGAAAAAAAGAAGAACAAGTCAAGTAAATAGTTTTATAAAAACTTGTAAAAGTAATAGTTAATTTTTAAAGGTTTAACAAATAATTACATTGTAAAAAGTAAAATTTGAATTATATTATAGAGGATAAAATTAGAATTATGAAATGTGGACATAAAAGAGGGAATCCTCTTTATATATACTTATAGATTATAGATATTAAAACTAAGAAGTGAATCACTTTCCCTAAATAATTTTTCATTTCCCCCATTTCTCAGTGCCACGAATCCACACTTTTAAACTTTCCCTTCAACATTTGAAACCTCCAATTTTCTCAACCTTCTTTTTCTTCAATTGAGCCCTAGTTGCAACCCTCCTCTTCTCCTCGATTGATTTTGCGTGCTGCTGCTTCGGATTGGAGGAGTAACAGATACTGTTGGAAAAAACTCACACACGCTAAAAGAATATGCAATGTAACTCACTGTGGTATTTTTCATTGATGGAGAATGGGCTATTATATAGCCAATTACAAACCAAATATTAACAAATCAAACTAAATCTTAATCTAATATAATCTTATCTAATATCCCATATTATCAAACTAAATCTTAGATACTCCAACTAACTAAAATAACAACTAACTTAAATCTAATTCACCAAATATAAAATACCCTATCACTTTGCTAAATAAAAACAACTCCATAATCTAAAACATAATCTAAATATTATCTAAAAAAATTAAAGATTATCCAACAAAACTCCTCCATAATCTTAAATTTTTTCTTCTCTCATCCCGAACAATCTTTTATTTCCATAGCTGACTTGTTTTTCTCTTTAACCGACGTGATCTTCTCTTTGTCCAACTTGATCTTCTCTTTGACCAGCTTCATCTTAACCTTGATTGACTTACACTTTGTTCGGAAAATTTCCATGCCTTCTTCACACTAAACTTATCATCCATTCCAAGTCGCTACTTCTCATCTTGCACCTCTAGTACAACTCTCATATCCTTCTCGGCATGCAACTGCTCTTCTTGTTCAAGATCTGAGCTATCCACAATCCACGCCAAGCTATCCGAGCTAACTAGACGCTCTACCAAGCTACTTAGGCTCCTTGCTAAGCTTTTCAAGGTGATCACTTGCTCCCCCAAACGATCTGGGCACTCCACTTGCTCCACCAAGCTATTCAAACTTCCTATCAAGCTAACTAAGTTGGCATCATGCTCCACCAAGCTCTCCACATGCTCCATCGAGTTCTCCACATGCTCCACTAAGCTCCCCAAGTCCCTTTTCAACTTATCTAAGATCTCCACAATCTTTGCCAAGCTTTTCGAGCTATTTGCAGGTCTTGACGACCTCTCCATGCTAGTAGACTGATTTATGACACTCAACCTTATTGCTAACTTCTCCACTTGTTTGTGCTCATCTATTCTCTTTCATTTTCATATCGCATTGCTTTAATTTGCTTACCAGACTCTTTCTTCACCACACCGTTCCGAACAAATCCTGCATCGCCTTCAATGTCCACACGTTTCAAACACCTTTTCTACAAGATGTTCAACTCCAATTTGTACACCCGAATTTTCTTTTTTTCTACATGGGCTGCTAGCCAACCGTGTTTGTCCTTCAAGTATAGTACCTGGTTCTTTATCATAATTGAGTTTCCTTTCTCCACTATCTAACCTATGCTCAAAATATTACTCTTCAGCTCGGGAATATAGTAGTCCCTGATTTCTCCAACCTGTCCATCCTTCTACATGTGCCGAATTGTTCCACGCCCTCTTATTACCATCTTGGAATCATCTCCACATGACACTAATCTGGCCTCCACCTTGGTGAGTTCGTTGAAGAAACTCTTATCTCCACACATGTGATTGCTCGCTCTAGTGTCCAGAAACCAAATCAAGTTTAAACAACCTGGACTAAGCTCCTCATCTGATCTCCTTTCCTTCACACGGCCTGAATGCCACTCAGCTTCCAATTCACCGCTCTTGAGTTCGGCATCTGAGTTTTGCATCATCATTAAAATACCTATCTCTTCATCGTCATCTTCCTCTGTGAGAAGATTTTTCTCCTTTTTTTCCGACTGACAATATTTTGCTATATGACCGACCTTGCCACAGTTGTAGCAACTTGCCAATCAACATTCTCTTGCATAATGGCCATACTTGCCACACCTGAAGCATTTCACTTCTAACTTGGACCAATCTCCTTGGCCCCTTTCTTGACCACGACCATGCCAATTCTGCTGCCTGGTCTGATCTGTGCTCTCTTCAACATCATCTCGGTCACGTCCACCTCGACCTCGGCTATCTCGTCCTCTGTCACCTCGTCTACCACCTCATCCTCTACCTCCAGGACCTCGGCTCTAAGTATTCCGAGTTTCATCCAAATCAAGTTATGCCTTTAGTGCTTGATCACGCAGTTCGTGCTTCTTCCCTCTCCTTTGTTCATGGGCCTCTAGTGACTCGACAAGTTCTTCCATTGAGAGAACTGACAGGTCCTTCGACTCCTCAATGGCGCATACGATGCTCTCGAAACCATCTATTAGTGATCTCAAGATTTTCTCCATAACCCAGCTTGCTGGCATTGGCTCTCCATTCTTGCCGAGTTGGTTGGCCACCTTCTCTACCCGAGTTATGTACTTGGTTATCTACTCTTTATCTTCCATCTTCAGCCCTTCAAACTCTCCTCGTAGAGCTTAAAGTCGGACTTGGCTAACCCAGTCGTTCCCTTTGTGTGCAACCTCCAGAATATCCCATGCTTCCTTTGAAGATGCAACGTTTGCAATCTTCTCGAAGCCTGACTCATCCAACACATTGTACAAGAAATACCAAGCTGACTTGTCTTTCACTCACATCTTCTTCAACGCTGTAATTTGGGCCGCCGTTTGATTTGCGTGTTATTCGTATCCGCTCTCCACTATATCCCAAATGTCTTGGGATCCCAGAAGGGTCTTCATCTGTAGACACTAATTATCATAATTGGTTTTCTTCGTTAATTGTGGCACCGTCATACCATTCACAACTTTTGCCATCTCTCCTCTTTTATTTTTCAAAGCACTCAAGCGCACACTTTTTTCACTCCCTCTCTCTCTTCCCTCGGTACTTAGAGCATAAAGCTCTTATACCACTTTGTTGGAAAAAACTCACACACGCTAAAAGAATATGCAATGTAACTCACTATGGTATTTTTCATTGATGGAGAATGGGCTATTATATAGCCAATTACAAACCAAATATTAATAAATCAAACTAAATCTTAATCTAATATAATATTATCTAATATCCCATATTATCAAACTAAATCTTAGATACTCCAACTAACTTAAATCTAATTCACCAAATATAAAATACCCTAAATAAAAACAACTACATAATCTAAAACATAATCTAAATATTATCTAACAAAATTAAAGATTATCCAACATATACGACGATGGTTGTCACGGTGGGCGTCGATAATGGAGCGTCATGTTCTTCTTCAAACTCTTCGTCCTCTTGGATATCGGCTTCCTCACACTCTCTATGGTGGTAGTGGTGTAGCGACACCAAGCCAGAATCAACCCCATTGTGTGTCCCCTGCATACTTCCTGCCATAAATGCCCCACTTGGGATAATTTTCAGGCATTGATTTGGGATTCCCATATTCTTAGGGTTTGATTATTCCTTTTCTCTTTTAGTATTCTCATATTCTCATTCTCTTCTGATTTGGTGATTTTGAATTCTTAGATTTAGGGTTTCATTTTATCTTTGTTTTTGTTTGGTTGAAATCAATTTTATTCTTGATGATTGCTAACTATTGAACACAAGTAGTTTTATTTCAGCTTGAGAGTTGTAACACTTGGTGTATTTCGCGTATATAACATAGGGGTTGTGTTATGTATTTGTTTGGATTATTTATGGCTTGGATGGATTTTGTTGTTTGTTTGACCGATTTGTATAGTTCTGGATGAGTTATATATTGAATAATTCTTTCCAGTTTGGGTAAAATAATTTTAAATCTTTTATTATATTTCTATTATGCTTAGGCTAAGCCGATGCATACTAAACTGATAATTATAATTTTTTTTTTGTCAGTAGCCAACGAGAATCAAGTAGCTACCTTTCGTTCTCATTTGGTCGACGCAAAAAGAGGCTTTGCATTTTTGATTTTGGCGTGGTTTACGTCCCCTCTCTAAACCGAAGCAATCTACTTATTTGCCTGCGCTTAACCTTGTAGCATCCCATTTTGGTCGACATATTTGCCAACATTCTTGTATACTCACTAATAACAAGAAGTTATTTGGATTTCTTTTTCTATTATACATAAATAGTCCTATCGCACTTACTAAGAATGTTGTCTTACTTTTGTGTAAAAGATAAATAAGTTTCTTACCCATCTTTCACTACAAGAATACGCTTGATTAGAGTCGAAAATACTGTGTGGGTTTATCGTCGGACGTTATTTGAGTGGGTTAAAACAACGTTACACTTACGAAAAAAATTATTTAAATACTATCGTCGGTTTAGCCGATGCAAAGGTAAATATTTTTCATAAAAAAATAATGAAAGTTATAAAAATCTATCAGAGAGAGAAGATAAAAATTTTATAGTACGCAACTTAAATATAGAAAAATGCAAAAAACATTAAAATATTATTATATCTTACGCTAAAGAAAAAAAAAATCAATATCAAAACAAAATTTTTAAAGGAGATTGTTTTAACTTTTCCCCTTCTCTCAGCAACCCTTCTCACTTTACCCTTTTCCGTTCAAACCCTCTCCTTCCCATTTTCTCAACCCTCTTCTTCAATCAAACCTAGATCCAGTCACAACTCAACTTTTTTTTTTCAATTTGTCGAGCCATAAAGAAGTTCCAAGCAATGCCCTGCTGATTGAGCCTTAGGTGGCGGCTTCTTCTCCTCAATTAGCTTTGTGTGCTACTGCTTTGGATTGGAGGAGTCACTGATAACAATGGTGGTGGCGGTGGTGGGCGTCGATAGTGGAGTAGCTCAGCTGTTTGAGATCGCAATATTAACGACAAGAGCGGGAGAGGGAGAGGGCTCATTTTCTTCTTCGACGCCTTCGTCTTCCTGGATATCTGCATCCTAATGCTTTGTATGGTGGAGTTACTGCGGCATCAACGTCAATGTTGTTGTGTATGCCCTACATACCTCCTGCCATATATATGCACCGTTGGGGATGATTCTCAAGCACTAATTTGGGATTTTGAGATTCTTAGGGTTTGATTATTCCTCTTCTCTTGTTATATGTTCTCTTGTGATTTGGGATTTTTAAATTTAGGGTTTGATTCTATATGTGTCTTTATTGTTGAAATTGATTTTATCTTTGATGATTCTTGGCTTTTGAACGGGAGTAGTTTTATTTCGATTTAGTGTTATAATTGGTGTGTATTTCTGCTTAGTATGTGAAACGTCAATTTTTGCTTATGACATCAAGTGTTTTGTGTTTGTTGTTCTCCTATTTGTGGTTTGTGGCATGAATCTGTTTTTTCCTTTGATTAAGTTGTATAATTTAGAATTAAATGACACTACTGGATGCGTTATATATTTGCACAATTCTTCCTTGTTTGTGTAAAAGAATTTTATTTTTTTTATTACACGCAGTTTAAATTCTTCATTGTGTTTTTTTCTTTAGCGTCGGCTAAGCCAACAATAACTAAGAAGCTACACTTCGTTCCCGTTCAACCGACGCAAGAAGGCATTGCATCGATATTTTTGGCGTGGTGCATGTTCCATCTCTGGACCGACGCAAATTAACTATTTGCGTGGACTTTCAATTTGGGGCATCCCATTTTAGCCGACGCAATTTGCCAACATTCTTGTAGTGTTTGATTACTTTTGTGTAAAAGATAAATAAGTATCTTACCCATCTTTGATAAATTTGCTAGTTAAAATAGTTTATATTATTAAGTTTCTTTTAGCTTACATACTTTTCAGTCGAATAAAATAAATTGATCTTGAAATCCAAATTCATATGAAATTACTTTGGACTTTTTTCATGTATAGTATATACTTCTATCCATTTAAATCTATTTTCATTTTTTTTTTCTGAACCCCTAGTCTAGTTTTTAGATTTCTCTATTTTCTGTGCCTCATGATTCACTACTAAAATCTCGTATATTTTGTAGGAATGTTTTTCGAAAGTTACATTAAATTTATAAAATTCAGGCTAAAAAAGTTCATGCGCGCGAACTCCCATCTCTTTATAGCTAGCCACTTTAAAATCCTTCAAACAAGTTGACTTTTAAACAATTCAGACAAGTTAAATCTTAACTAATATGGACTCTTGCAGTTTGCAACACTACCAATATGACATCACTAGGAAATTATGGGTTTCATTCAAGTCCAATGGTTTTGTTTCTGGCACCGTGATAAAGAAAATATTCAAACAAGAATGAATAGATTTACTTGAAAAAATTTAGCTGGATGGAACATTGTTCAGTGATAAAGATTGAATGAAGATCGACCAATTGTGAACCAAAGACATGGAAGGGAGAGACTTGACAATAAAGACTACATGCAAGAAGATGGAAAATATCCCTAAACAAATTATTCCTACTTTACGACTAATATCTATTAAATTTTTAAATTAAAAAATAAAATAAATATTATTATATTAAGTTAGGTATTAAAAATCCTAGAAGATAAGAGCAGGAGGCTAAATTTTTCTTGTAATAAAGTCCAAACTCGTGCCTCACCCTAATCCAACTTTTACTGAAAATATTCGTTTTGACAATGATTAGGTTTGATTTTTCTTTTGTCTTGTATTAAGCGGGTATGGAGTAGTTCGGATGGGTTTTCTCATTCTAGGGGATATTAAACGATAATGGTCGAATAGTTTGAATTATTACAGTTAAAATGGTGTACGCAATTAATAAATTGGAATTTGATTTTTCAGAAATTTTGAATTTGTAATTTGTTTGCTAGTTTTTTATTTTTATATAAGATTTAGACTAAAAAATAATGCATAAGTAAATGTTAGATTAATTTTAGGTTTAATTACTCGGAACATATTCAGTTTGGTTCCAAAATTTCAAAATGATACCCTCTTAAGTTTGTCTCAATTTAGTACCCAAATTCGTAATGTGCATAAATGTAGTACCCTCCGTTAAGTTTTCGCAAACACCGTTAAGTACCTTGCCACGTCCTCTGGTTTTTTGAATTTTTTTGAATTTTAAAAAAATGTCACGTGTCAAATCCTTGATGTGACACGTGGCATTGTTAGTGACATGTGGCAACGTAGCTGCTAAGTGTCATTATCTTTGTCTTGATTTCAATTTAGTCCCCACATGTGTCTATTTGTTTCAATTTAGTACCCATATATGTTTATTTGTTTCAATTTAGTTCTACTCTATTTGTTTAAATTTTGTTCAAATATATATATTTTTTAAATAGAGAAATATTGTATCTCTTTTAAGACAAAATTTATTATTTATATAAATGTTATATTGATATTTACTAAAAATGACTTATAAAATTAAGTATTGAAAGTTATATTAAAGTTAATGGTAAAAGTCATGAATAACATATTTATGTTTTGTTACATTTATATTTGTTATACTCATGAATAACAAAGTTTTGATAAATTTGTTATTCATGGCTTTTACTATTAACTTTAATATAAATTTCAATACTTAATTTTATAAGTCATATTTAATAACAAATATAAATATAAAATATATATAAATAATAAATTTGGTCTTAAGTAGGAATGGCAATATGGGTTTGGCGTGTCGGACCGGTCCGCAGGCCCGAAAAAAAATACGAGACGGGCCAAGAGAGTGACGCCTCCATCGTCACTAGATCGTCGAATTGCTTCTCTCTTGCTGCCTCCATCGTCGCAGACTTGCAGACGCAGTGGTTCATCGATTTTCTTCTCTCCCTACTGCCTCCATCACACCGCCATGACAAGTTGGTGCCACCGGAACAACAAGGATCGCGTCACCAGACCAGATCTTCAAATTTCTTCTCACTTGTTGGCTCCATCGTCGCAGCTCGCAGACGTAGTGGTTTGTCGATTTTCTTCTCTTTCTGCTGCCTCGATCGCACCACCGTGACGAGTTGGTGCCTCCATCGCACGCGCACCGGTGACGACGGTGCTGGACTACAACTCGCGATTTCCCTCGTAGACGCAATGTTTCTTTCCCTCGCAGACACATAGTTTCTTTCCCTCACATCTGGACTGCAACTCGCTATTTCCAAACACCATTGCATCAAATCCTTTCCGATTGACAGTAAATTGAGCGGGGTTTTACCGGAGTAGGGTTTTTCTTCCAAATTGGGGATTCAAATTTGTGGCTAACGGGCTTTTGCGAAATTGAGAGGTATGGCAGCAACTTGTTAATTGAATTGCTTTGAAATTGTATCTTGAATTGGTTTTATGTTTTCTAAAATTGTCACTGAATTGGTTTGACGTTTTCTGAATTTGTGGCTGAATGATTTGTTGATTGTTGTTTTGGTTTTCTACTGGTTTTGATGTTTTGATCTGCTTCCTGGCGTCACCACCATTGCAGGGCATTTCTATTGTAGTCATTTGTTGTTTGTTACCTGCTTTCTTTGCCGCTCTGTGCATCATTTCTACTGTAGTGATTTGTGGTGCCCACCCACTGCTAAAATTGGTATTTGTTGTAGTGATTTGTGGTCTACTATAAGAATGGATGATAATGATGTTCATATACCCCTTTGCGAAAATGAAATTGAGGATGATGATGTTACTGAAAAACAATCTGAAACTGTTGAGAATGATAAAAGGAAAATTGAAGCTAACACATCTGATTGTTGGAGATATTTTACTAAGCTTGAGGTGGATAAGGATGAAAAAGAAAGAGCAAAGTGTAATAGTTGCAACAAGATATTTATGTGTGGTGGAAGAAAATATGGAACTTCACATTTGAATCGTCATGTTATGAAATGTGATAAAATAAAAAGTGAAGATATTGGTCAAATGATGTTAAATATACAAGGAAAATTGAAGGGAAAGAAAATAGATCAATCAGTACATCGTCAATTGTTGTGTGATCTAATTGTTAGGCACAATTTGCCTTATAGTTTTGTTGAGTATCCTGAACTTAGGAATTGGATTAGCTACTTGTGTCCTTATGCAATTATGGTTACTAGAAACACTATTAAGGCAGATATTGGGAGAATGTATGACAAAGAAAAGTCAGTGCTTAAGAATCTGCTTGTTTCTATTCCTAGTAGGATTTGCTTGACTTCTGATTTGTGGACATCAATTAATACTGAGGGATTTATAGCTTTGACTGCCCATTTTATGGACTTGATTTGGAAATTAAATAGCAAGCTTCTAAACTTTTGTCACATGCCCCCTCCCCACACAGGTTTTGAGTTGTCTAAGAAAGTTTATGAACTTTTGTAAGATTGGGGATTAGAGAAAAAAGTATTTTCTATCACTTTGGATAGTGCTTCTGCTAATGATGTGCTTCAAAATTCCTTAAGAACTCAACTTAATCTACATAATGGCTTGATATGTGGGGAAATTTGATTGTGCAAGAAGGTTTAAAGGTGCTAGGAAATTCTTTGGATCTAATTAGAAATAGCATCAAATATGTTAGGGGTTCAGAGACTAGAATGATCAAATTTAAACAATGTATTGACAAATTTGATGATATTGAATATTCACATGGGTTGTCTCTTGATGTCCCTACACGATGGAACTCGACATACTTGATGCTCAAAGGTGCATTAAAATATCGGTGTGTTTTTGGAAGCTTGTCATTGGTTGACTAATGTTACAAATATTGCCCATTAGAGGAAGATTGGGACAGGGTTGAAAAAAATTGTAAGTTTTTATTGCCTTTCTATGACATGACAAACTTAATTTCTGCCACAAGTTATCCTACTGCGAACTTGTATTTCTTACAAGTTTGGAATTTAAAGTTTGTTGCTGGAGAATCTTAAGGATGGGGATGAAGTAATAAAGAATATGGCTGAGTTGATGATGGTAAAATTTCAACAGTATTGGGATGAATATAGTATTGTGCTTGCTTTTGGGGCAATTTTAGACCCAAGAATGAAACTCCAAACATTGGCCTATTGCTTTGAAAAAATTGATCCATTCACTTCTAAATCCAAGTTGGCAAGAATCAAGGAAAAATTGTACAACTTTTTTGCTGAATATAGTAAAAGTTTTCCAACAACAACATCATCAAATCCTCTAAAGCGCAAACAAGGAAAATCTTCTTCCTCATCCGCTTCTCTTCCACATCTAAGCCTATTTTATGTAAGTTTATGGTTTCATTTCATTTCAAGTTATTTTTTATACAATTCTTAATTAGGATTTTACAAACTTATTTGTTCAATGTTGTAATAGGAATTAAAAGAGTGCAATAATGAATTAGGCGATAGATTTGGAAAGAACCAAGTAGAGACATATTTGGAGGAACCAAATCTAGGTTTTCGATTTTTGGAGCATATGGATGTGCTAGAATTGTGAAAAAATAATAGTCTAAGATTTTCTGAACTATCCATTAAGGCTAGAAACCTTTTAAGCATTCCAATAACAACCGTGGCATCTGAATCTTCTTTCAGCATTGGATCTCGGATCGTTAACAAATATAGGAGTCGACTTTTGCCCGAGAATGTGGAATCCAATATTTGCATTTCTAGTTGGAAGCATGGTTTTGTTGAGGGTAATTATTTGATTCTTACTTGATATTACTTTTATTGTGATTTCATTCATACATATTAATTACTGTTTTTGTTTATATGTATGCACATATGACGTAGAAGAAATTGTCAACTTCCAAAATGTGGAGCTAAATGAAGGGTCCTCTGTTGTTGTTGCATCAAATGTTATAACCGTGGGAGCTGAAGAACAATAGAATACCACCATCTTTCTTGGATTGTTTTTTTTATTTGCACCATCTTTCTTGGACTATTTTTTTAATTTGGACTATTGTGTTGTTGTTTTGATGTTTTTTATTGAACTTGATACTCCAAGACTTGATTTTATAGAGTGTTTTGTTATGTTATTTATTGCAATTGTCCATGACCTATTTTTTTATGATTTTATGATGTCCAAGATCTATTTTAAAATGTCCAGGATGTGTGTTTTTTTTTTCTGTAAATCAAGCTGCCCAATTCATGCGGGCCAGCCCGCAGGCCCGCGAGCTAACAGATCTACGGGACAGGCCGTGTGTTCCCAGCCTGCCTTGCCATCCCTAGGCTTAAAGGAGACACAATATTTCTCTATTTTGTAAAAAAATATTTGGATAAAATTGAAACAAATAGAACGGGTACTAAATTGAAACAAATAAACATATATGGGTACTAAATTGAAATAAATAGACATATATGAGGACTAAGTTGAAATCAAGACAATGACACTTGGCAGGTACCTTACCACGTGGTGATACCTTGCCACGTGTCACTAACAATGCCACGTGTCATATCAAGGATTTGACACGTGCCATTTTTAAAAAAAATTAGAAAAATTAAAAATTAAAAATTAAATTAAAAAAATTAAAAAACACATGGCAAGGTGCTTAACGATGTTTGCGAAAACTTAATAGAGGGTACTACATTGATGCACATTACGAATTTGGGTACTAAATTGAGACTAACTTTAAAAGTGGATACCATTTTGAGATTTTTTAACCAAACTGGGTATGTTCCAAGTAATTAAGCCTTAATTTTAAAAGATGTAAAAAATTCAAATTTAATAAAGATGTTGGATTTACCGTAGTCAACAAAAATGATGTTGTGTTTACATTTTTATTTCCCGTATTTTGTAAAATCTACCATATTGAGACTAGACATTAGAGATAGTGAAAACAAATCCAAGAAATGTAGTAAACAATAAATTAGGTTACCCATATTCAATGTAACGTCTTATTTTAATAGATAAATTTATTCAAATAAAACATCGTACATATTATAATATCTAAAGGTACGAGACTTAAAGTATAAGAGATAATACAATCACCCCAATATACCAAAAGAAAAACAAGGTACTACATGATGCCAGGAACCAAATACAAGAGTTTCAATAAATGACCAAGAGTTTGCCCATGAGCACAGGATTAGAATATAATAATAACTCTTCAATGTGGGCTCGACAACGGCCCAACACTAAACCATGTCCAACTAAGTTGCAGCATCCCCATTGCCACTATGATCCCTAGGATTTCCCACATCTGTTCACATCAATAATTTGATGATCTTCGCAAAAGGGAAAAACCACACACGAGACACACAAGCAAATAAAAAGGGTAAGCTAGAGTATAAAGATTTTGAACATACAATTGAGCATGAAATTTAAAGGTCAAGAATACAGAAATCAACCAAGCATGTGGTAGCAACAAAGCAAGACTCTAAGACTCAAATATTCGGATAGATATAATGAGACACCACCACAAAACCTTACCAAGAGAGTCATGAAATTACATCCTAAACCATGAGGCACCACCATGAGATATCACCAAGAGATTCATGGACTTATGTCCTAAACCATGAGGCACACCATGAGATCTCACCAAGAGATTCATAGAATTACGTCCTAAATCATAAGGCACCACCATGAGATCTCACTAAGAGATACATGGAATTACGTCCTAAACCATGAGGCACCACCATGAGATCTCACTAAGAGATTCATGGAATTATGTCCTAAACCATGAGGCACAACCATGAGATCTCACTAAGAGATTAACTGAATTACACCCTAAACCATGAGGCACCACCATGAGATCTCACTGAGAGATTCGTGGAATTACGTCCAAAACCATACCATAATCATGTCTCACCAACCAAACATAGAATTATCATGCATACCAAACCTTATGCTCATATTCAACCATCCATCCAATCATACTTCATACAAATAATCATGCTAAGCTAATGACAATACTAATCCAACCAGCCAAAATAATGATTCATGCATTTGCTCATACTAAGCCTATCAATTCTCGTCCCATCGTGTCATATAAAATACATACCAGGCATCATACATAACCTTTTTTAAAGTAACAGACCAACCAATCATTAGAAACATGCATTTATCCAATCCACATGGTCAATCTCACTCAGGCTAAGGAGCTCTCGCTCAGGCGAGAGGAACCCCTCGCTCAAGCTACTAACTCTCGTTTGGGCGAGATTACAAACAGAGTGTATGTCGAGGTCTCGCCCAAGCGAGACTACTCTCGCTCAGGTGAGTGGCCATCGCTTAGGCAAGTCCTCGAAAAAGAGAGGGAGATGAGCTGTTGTTGTTCTCGCTCAGGCGAGAGCTCCTTACTTAAGCGAAAACTTCTGTTTTGAGCGACCAACCCGCTCACCTAGGCGAGTTTTGCAGAACTCACCAGCTCTCACGCATGCCATGCCAGATTCAAACAAGGAATATACACCATACAATGTTCATACCATCACGAAAACAATTTAAACATGCAAGAACACAAGGATAGTCCAATAATAGGAAAAATAATCATAAATATGCGAGACCCTAGCTGATGGGCTGAAAATAAAAGAGAGGTTTGGGCTGGGATCCCCTTTGAGTTCAACTAGTTTTTCATGCCAAGAGAATCTCATGTATGGACCATTATAATCCATGATATAAGAGTTAACCATGGAAAACCAATGAACTCCCAAAACCATATTTTTTCCAGACAAGTCCAATGGATACAAATCAACAGAAAAATGTTGGATATCCAAGGTGAGATTAACATTAGGACAGAAAGGAAGAGCAAGGTAAAAATTCATTGTTACCTATCATTACACATACTGGGTGTGGTATTAGTAGGTGGGTGAAGAAACTAGGCCACTCTATGTTGGATGGAATTATGGGTTGCCTCACTATCAACCAAGATCTAGATTGCATAGCCTCTGATGGACCTTGTAACCCGAAAGGTTCGTTGGTCCATTCACTAGAGAAGGCATGGAGACTAATGAGACTTGCTTCCTGCTGTGCATCTTCAACGATTTCGCTGTCCGCCGGAGATATGTTCACATCAAGACCCTTTGAGTCAAAACTAGTGAGAAGTAAGAATTGAGGTTTATAGTGGCTCTCTCTTGTATATCGTTTATCACAATTAAAACAAAGATTCTTCTCGTGTCATGTCTGTATTTCTGCTTCTTAGAGATGTTTAATTGGGAGTTTGGTTGAGGGTGTTGGGAGAAGCGGAGGGAGAGGTTTAAGGGGGTGGCTGCACTATTAATGGTAGGTGAAAAGCAAGGGAGTCTGGGTTAGTTTGCAGAAAGATGCTATGAGATCGTCAAAATTGGATGGAGCAAACATAAGCTCTAAAGCACGGAGAAAAGTGTCCCAAGAAGTGACTAAATTGTTGTTGGACATCCATTGGAACAAAGCGAGAGTCGGACCATCACGGTAGAGGAAAAGATTAGAGTTCTATGGGCAATAGGCATTTGATGATAATAAAAAAATTGGATGACCTTAAAGATTTAACCTAGTGCATGAAAGCCATTGAAGGTAGGGAGGTTGATGAAGGATTGACCCCAACCAAGGATGGAGACACATGCTTAAGAAGACAAAGCATGTTTAGAAAGGAAGTTCACTAATCCTTCATCCCTTTCATTTGTGTTTGTTATTTTTTATTCCCTAAGTTGACTTAGTTGAATCAACTTTAGTTGACTTGTTGACCTTTGACTAGGTTTAACTTGTTGACTATAGTTGACTTGACTTAAGCCAACATGCTAATCTATGTTTATTTGCTTTGTAGGTCAATTAGGAGTAAGAAAGCAATGCTAGGTGGCACATGATGATTGGGGAGCATAAATGATGTGGATGAGAGAGTAAAGCAAAGGCATAAAGCATAAAGTAAAATGCATAAAACAAGTGTACCTGTGTACCTTTGGTGTCCTTTATTTTTAGCACACTTTGGCCACTTTTTGGAGACATATGAGACACATTCTTTGTCACCTTTTGTGCTAGAACGAAATTAGCCTTGCACACACCATAGTTAGCTCTTTTGTCTCTTATTTTTGTAACTTTATTTGACCTAGTTTCTAGAAGCTAGGGTTAGGTTTTTGTAGAGACATCCTTAGGTATCTTTTATTTGTTTAGAGGCCCCTAAACTCTTCTATATAAGGGGTGCTCCTAGACATGTAAAAAGGTTGAACATTTTGAAGTAAAAACACTCTTGTGTCTCAAACATTTGTGAGAGTTTCATCCCTTGGGAGTGAATACTTTTAAGCCTTATCTTGCATAGCAAGTGGTGGCACACATCCACTCATCTTCAAGGTTGCCATGGCTTCTAGCCTAGCCTTGTAGTGGCGTGCTTCTCACATTTTTACCATTTCTTTCCTTTCCATTTTATGTTTTCTTCTTCCTTTAATTGTTCTTGGTTTTCTATGATTTATGTGCTTTCCATTTCCTTTTTGTTTTGAATCAATCCATCATCTTCTTCTCTTGAGCTTTGTGAAAGGAACCTTCACATCTAGATAGCTTGCTATCTTAATGTCCACTAGAGATTTCACTTAGCTTTCTTAATCACCTCACACCATATTCAATAATCTTAAAAAGGAACAAGATAATCCTTCATCAGAGGTCAAATTTTAAAGGTCGAGATGGAAAAGTTGTCTCAAGGATGGAGGTGTAGTTGGCAAGGTCATGGAGTGTATTAGAAAGGTTGGCATAAGAGAGGACTAATTGTTCAAGTTTAGTGTGTAATTTGGTGTGTTCATAATAAATAGAAGATCCGGCCACAGAGTAGGGTCAATGAAAGCACCAAATGAAAGGTGTTGCAAAAGACAAAAGCAGAATAACAGAAAGAGAGAAGAATTTTTCAGAAAGGAAGGAAATACTTTTTCTATTTTGTTCCCCTTTCTTGTATTACATCATTGTGCTATATATGCACTTTGTCAACCACCTTGTAGTAAGCATAAGCAATTAATAATAAAAGAAATACACAAAATATTATCATTCATTCCTTCCCCATTTTACGGGTAGTGGAACCAGTGACCACATAATCCTTAAGATAATGTGGTTTGTGTTAGATTCTTTTTGTGCCCCCTCGTACCCTTCCTGTGAGGTAGGCAAGGAAACAAAATTTTCATTTGGGCTTATGGACGAATTAAGGGAAATAGGCCTCGTAGTCCTTATAGTCTCTCTCAATGCATTGTCGCCATAACATAAGTATCTCTTTCTCCCTTGTTTTAATTAACTTAGTTGAGGTTTCTTCTGCACTCAATTCCCTTAACTCACCATGAAGAGACCAGGACAACACATTGGACATCAAAAAGTCTTACATTGATCGTAGTTTTGGTTATGATAATTTGAAAAGGATTGGCGATGTGCATGTTTGTAGAATTTTCAAATAGATTTCCTGAAGAACTTCAGAGGGTTCATCGATGAAGAATTCGAGAATGGTAAGTTAGCAAGACGGCTTAGCTTCATCGGTGTTTGCCATATAAAAAACCATAGTCCACACAAAAAAGGTGTATGATGCAAAGACAATAGCCATCAAATTTGCGAAAATGGTAATGATACAATGACCTAATTTTTCTTACACACTTTTGACTCAGTTACGTGACAGTTAAAGTGTAATTTCTTTTTTCATTTACAATTATATTGGATTGGTTGATGGTGGAGAATTGAATGCACAATAAATGAAGAGAAATGAAAGGGCACATGATATGCAGAGAAGAGATAACTAGGTTTCACGCTTCCGTGCTTTCTTGCTCACTCAAACGAAACCGCTTCCCTAAAGTCGGTGAGTGCATGATAACACTATCGTTGACATGACCAAATTAATACTACTAAACTATAGCAATGTCAGTATTGCTAAGATAGTAGCCAAAAAAATAGAAAGGGTAAAGTCAACTCTTAAGTCGTCTCCCAACAAACACGAAATTGATTATTGACAAATTAGTTCTTATAAAAAGTATACAAAAAGGGTTAGTTAAATAAAATAGTATTGGGAAAAGACAAAACGATATAAAAATAATTTTAAAGAAAATAAATTCATTCCACTTCTTTTTTAAAATAGATTTATCATTGGTTATCTAAAGATTATTGCTCAATAATTTTTTGTTGTATATTTGCAAATTAATCAATGTAAAATCTCAATTAATTTGTTAGCATTCTCACTTTTAATTTTTGTCGATTTTTAGTTAGAGTAATTACATTTAACCAAAATAAAGTCTCAATTATTGGTAAAAACTCATTTAATCACATTAAAGTTTATAAATAAAATAAAAATAAAGTCTCAATTAAATCTAAAAACCCTTGGAATCATACGATTAACATGCATATAGATTTAAACAGCTCGCTAATTAACTAGCACGTAAGTGAATGAAAATCACAACAATACTAAAAAGAACAAAGAAATTATTTCAGTTTAACCTTAGAATCCATAATAAAATTACACTAGAACCAACACTCAAAGCTTAACACTTCATGGAATGAATATAAAATAAAAATAAAAGAAGAGAATGCAGAGACAAAGAATGAAATTAGGCCCCCTAAAAGGTTCCTAGACTACGATGTTCCAAGCCTTTTTTTTTTCTACCTCCCCTTGGTATCTTTATATAGGACTTGAATTGAACTTTTCTGTTTCTAAAATCTCTCAAATATCATTAAAATAATCATAAATATAATTTATCTTTATAGTTGTTATGAATATCTAAAAATATTTTGACAAATATATCTTTATGTCACATACACCTCATTATTATAATTAACCCAACAAGGGCAAGGTTAAATTAGCCATAGAAATTTTTTTCAAAAGCTTAAATCCCCTTTTCTTTGAATCATTTAGACCAGAAAATTAGAATGTGAAACTTACAAGACTATAGACTTTCAATCGGTATTAAATAAAAATAATAGATTAATTTGTTTATACACTATGAATCAACAAATTAAAATTACAAAACAACCAGTTAAAACACCGAGAAATTTTGCAGAATGCAAAATTCACAAATCTCACTCAAACAACATGTTTTCTCACACAAGATTGGTTCAAAACATTATTTCCAACAAGATTATACTATTAGATTACATAAAAACACATGCCAAGACAATAAAGATTGATTTGCTTGATTTTCTTAAGATTTTAAAGTGGGCAAGATGAGGGAAGAGAATTGGACAATAATTTTTATGCTGGTTCACTCAATCACAAAGGTACATCCTATTTAGTAGGGCAACCTGAGTCTGGTTTCCACTATTCACTAGTGCAGAATCACATTTTGAAGTCGTCTTATAGGCTTCGGTTACTACGGAACCGGAGACTATAAGGACGCGGTGGCATTTTTGAAATTTTTTGAACCTTTTTGCCTCGGGTCCATATCCAACCGAAGCCTATAAGATATTTTATGCTTCAATTATCACTCAACCGAGGCCTATAACTCGTCAGTGTTCCCCAAAATTTCAAAATTGCCACTGACAGCAGAGGCTTTGGCCTCGGTTGGAATATGATCGAGGCCTATACGACTTTATGCCTCGGTCATTAGTGGAACCGAGGCCATAGACCTTATTTAGGGTTCCAAATTCGTGAACCCTGCACCTGTTCATCTTCTCTACGCCAACCCAAATTTTTCTCCTCTCCGTGAGCGTGGTGCAGATCTGTTTCGTTGCTGCAGATCTATTTCTGGCTCACGGGTGGAGGCTGGCGGTGAAGCTTCAACAATGGTGGTTCGCTGCCTTTGTTAGCCAATGGAGGTGCTGCTGCCGTGAAGCTGCCGCGCGAGATAAACTGGGGCAGATCTGCTCCAAGTGCGGTGATGAATGGATCTGTTGTGGTGGTTGCGTCATGGAGGTCTAGTGTGGTTGCTGCTGCGTGGTTCGTGTTGGTTGCAGATCTGGAGCTTTCGTAGTGGCAGAGATGGTGGTGTCCGCAAGGTTGGATGCGCGAATGGTGGTTGGTGCGTGAATCTGCCATGGTTGGATGTGTGAATGGATCTGTTGTGGTGGTTCCATCGCAGAGGCGTGGTGTGGTTGCTGCTGCGTGGTTCGTTTTGGTTGCAGGTCTAGAGCTTTCGCAGTGGTAGAGATGGTGGTGTCCGCAAGGTTGGATGCGCAAATGGTGGCTGGTGCGTGAATCTGCCATGGTTGGATGCGTGAAGATGGCTTCGGTTCTCATATACCCAAAACAAAAAAGTCTCTCTATGGCTCCGGTTCCTTTGCATTCGAGACCAAACTTTTGGTCTCGTCCCAATATACCTCGGGTCTAAAACCGAGGCAAAATGACGAAAATAACAAGGGCAAAAAGCCCTTACTGCACTAGTGATTATCAAAAGTTTTACAAATCACAAACCAAGATTACACTTTTGAACAATAGAAACACCAAGATCTTTTATTCACACAAAAATCTTAACCACACTACTATAAAAAACACACTTACAGACCTAGAATCGCACTAGGAACACAAGAAGAGCCACAAGAACTACAAAATCACTCTCCCTAGCTAACCAAACTCGAGTTCTTCAAGCTCCAACCAAGCCAAAATACCTCCAAGATCAACCAAGATCTTTAATCTAACACTTTCAATTGTGTGATTAAAGAGAAAGAGAGGTTTGCCTTGATGAATGGCTTTTTTCGCACTCAAAAACTCAAAATCCTTCCTCAACTCTTTGAAAGACAGCTTTTATAGTTTGGTCTTAAGTGAATTCAACAAGTTGATTTGTCCATACAATTTGTTGATTTCACTCAACTTAAATGAAATCAGTTGATTGAAAAATAATTCAACTAATTGAATACATTCATACCAGAAACTATATACAACAAGCCTTTTAACCTATTAAAACTCATTTTAACATATTAAAAAGGATATGCTAAGACTAACAAGACATCTAACATATGTCATATAGCCTACGAATATGGTACAAGATGTAAATATCATATTCTACACTTCATTTTCAGATTTAACATTATAGAAACATGATCATCAATTGGATCTTCATTCATGAACCACATGTGATCTCATGTACTTTGTTTTATAAAATCTTTGCGCCAAGGTTGTTTGTGCGAAGACTCACTTGGTTAGTCAAATATCAATATGCAACAACACTTTTCATTATCATTACCCTTACCAAAGTCATCCTCGACCCTTCATCTTTAATGTCCCCACTCTTTGACATCTCCCCTTTCTACACCCATAACCTATGCCAGACCAATCTTCCCCAAACCCAACCCCACACACCTCATGTTCCCTTTTCATGGCTCATCATAACTATTATTGTAAATCCCATCACCATATATAAATGAGGTACACACATACATATACTAATAACTTTTTTTTATCTTTAATATTTATCAATTTCAGAGTAATAACCACGTACTTACATTAGTCTTCAAACACCATCTTTTTAATTATTTCTATGTCAGTATCATGTTCTTTTTAAGTCTCTTAGCTATAATTATCATTACATCTTAACCAAATTCCCACATTTACAACTACCTTAAATGTTTAGAGTTTGAACTCATTCCCTCTCATAGTACAATAATTTTAGTTTTATAAAAAGAAGTTTCATAAATGAGAGAGGTTCATAGATTTTCCTCAAGTTTACAAATAAAATATCAGTTACAAATTTCTATAAAATGGGCTTCTAGTTACAGTGACCCTACTGGATATTCTTGTTGTTGGTCGATTTAAAGCTAAATAACAATATTTCTTTCTATTGTCTACACTTTTGATAAAGGAAACCAAATAGCTTCTTGCAACACAACTTTTTTACTCAAAATTACTCCCAAAACTACCCCTGGTGGTGAAGCCTTAGCCTTTATCTTAACATGAGATAAGATCTTAGAAAATAGTGATGGAGAATGGTTTTGTATGTAAATGCTACTTCCAATGGAACTTTATTGGTTGGTATAGCGGTTGAGTTTGACACAAGACACAATTTCACAAAAGATGGCCCTAACAATTACATATAACTAAGGTCAAGTAGTTTTGTAGTATTACAACCATAACCCTATTTCTAAAACCACAAAGAAGCAGTGTTATTGAATATCGGCCATGGCGCTGCCATGGTGGTAATCGGTATCGGTTTCCGAGCCTGCCGCCACAATAAGGCGGAGGCAAAAATATCGGACTGCCATGGTGGCCGCTTCGTACATGGCAGGTTGCGGTGGCGAAACGGTGGAGGCAAAAATATCGAACTGAAAAAAAATGAGTGAAAGAGAAGAGAAGAACGGTCAGACTTGCAGCATCAAAGAGAGAAAGGAGTTGCAGCAACGGTGCATGTAAGGAAGACAGGAAACACGTGAAAGAAACCCTAAACGCATGAGTTGGACTATTTTAAATAGTTGGGCCTGGCCCACACCCACTCAATTATTATTTAAACAAATCTCGCATACATTTTTTCTTCATTCTTAATTTTTTTACCCTAACTCCCTTCAGCCATTTAGCCAACAACAGCAGTAAATTATGTCCTCCCCACAGTCAATTCTCTTTTTTATTCAAAATCAATTCAGCAGCAATAATTCATTTTTTCAACGCTGCATTATTGCGCAGCACATCACTGTAGCAGCACCCAACAACCACCACCTTCGTCGGCCGCCACCACCACCGCCAAGTTTGCTTTTTTTTTAATATTTTTTTGTTTATTTTTTCTATTTGTCTAATTTCAGTATAATTATTTTTAAAAAAATATACCTATTTTTCCACGTGTCAAGCTAATATCATGCCACGTGTCAGAATTAGATTTTTATATTCAATTTGGTCATAATATTCGTTATTTGTTTTCAATTTGGTCCTAATTTTTTTTAATTTAGTATTTTTGTTCCTTTCCAAAGACAAAATATAATTTGTATATAAATGTTATATGGATATTCTTATTAAAATACATATTTTTATTAAATAATTTTAATTTAAAATTAGAGTTGGTTTAAAATTAAATATTTTTAACCTTTTAAAATTTTAAATTAATGGTGTTCTTGCTTTTTTTCGTTTTAATTTTAAACTAACTCTAATTCTAAATTAAAAATATTTAACAAAACTATGCATTTTAATATATACAAATTAAATTTTGTCTCAATTTGGAGAGGAACAAAAATGTTAAATTTTAAAAAAAAATTAGGACCAAATTGAAATAATTAACGAATAATGGGATCAAATTGAATATAAAAAACTGACTCTGACACGTGGCATGATATTAGCTTTACAAGTGGATTTTTTTTAAATTAAAAAAAAATTAAAAAAATTAAAAAATCACAAAAATGACACGTGGCATGATATGGGCTTGACATATGTACATTTTTTTTAAAATAAAAAAAATTACAAAAAATTACAAAAAAACTAAAAAAAATAAAAAAAAATCACAAAATGACACGTGGCGGTTACCGTTCACATCCGTTAACTATTTTAACGGTGTTAGCGAAAAGGACCAAATTGAAAAAAGTTTACCAATATTAGGATCAAATTGAAAAAAAAAAATCAACAATTGAATTACATTGAAAAAATCGAACAAAAACTAGGACTAAAGTACTATTTAAGCCTAAAATATATTTACTGGAATATGGTATAAAACTATGTTATTTTTCTGAGGTTTAAAAAAAAAAACAATTTGGTACTTAACAGCTTTAAGAATCTCCGTTACTTAAATTTTTTATTAAGGTTATATTAACCTCTGCTAAATATTCCTTTAAATACAATATCTTTTGTTATGCGATATGACATTCATTGAGGTTTATTGAAGGATGTAAACCTCCTAAGGTAGTATGACATGCCTAATATAGAGAGTCATATAGAGAGTCAACATAACTAGATAAGAGCCCAAAATAATGAGGTATATAAAGATCTTACTTTTTTAGGTAAGGTATCTTAGAAAATCAACATATTATTGGATTGCCTTCTTTACATCAGCCGACTTGAATATCAAAGTGTTTACATCTATTCACCACTATCGATTTACTCACTCATCACTATCAATCAATACATTATTTGTAAAAAAATGGGTTAGAAAATTAAACACTCAATCACATGAATACATTACTAGTTGTGGAAAAACTACCTTCAGACATAAATTTTCCATTGGGTTGGATCAGTTGACTGATACTATGTAATCGCTATCAAGTTTAAAATATATATAAATATAAAAATGAATTCTACCATGCATGATACCCTAAGGAGCTAATGGTAATACACATTCCTGTTTTAAAGTTCAATTTCTAAATTTTAAATATAAAAATTTTTACCGTTCGAGAAAGGCAGGAAATCTCTCTATGTTTTAATTTAATCATTCCACAGCGACACTCAGGATTTACAAATTTTGATTCTTTTATTAGAGAGTCATACTTAACCCTATATAATATTATATAATATATATACATAATCATATATATATATATATATATATATATATATATATATATATATATATATATTCCTTTATGATTGCAATGTTTCTGTTTTCCTTTTCGAATCATAGATGCAAAGTGAAGCATATTTGTGATTAGTTTGTTATGGTCATGACATACTCATTTGTTACAAATATAATTTGACGGGTTACTTTCTGATGTTTATTTATCATTTATTACTTTTTAAAATTAAAATGAATTTCTTCATATAAATATGATAAGATGAACAATTTAGTAACTATGGAGTAAATTTTTGGGATTCATTTTGTAGAGTGAATTTATTGTGATTATGAACTATTCACTCTGATAATATGTAATGCCTTCTCTATAGTAGTAACAAAACTTATGAAATGCTCTCTAAGCCATTAGCACCGATACTCTCTCATAATAGCAGAGACTATAGAATGTGCCCTAAGAGTACATACCAAAGTCAAAGAGTGGAAAAACAGTGGGGATAGAGAGGAGAAGTTTGAAAATAATAACAATGAGATAAACGTTGGAAGGATTTTCCGCCTTACTCATTCAAAAATAAAAATCTTATTGAAATTTTTTGTACGTTGAAACTAGACACTAGATTTCTATCTGGACCACCCGTACTCGTTCTCTAGGATACACAGTCCTATAGAGCAACCTTGGGAGGCTAGTGTACTACTCGTTCCCGTCCCAAACTGCCTTAAGGAGCAACACTAGGAAGCTAGTAGACTACTCGTCCTTGTCCCAAACGACCTAAGGAGCGATTTAAGGAGTTTGTTGGATTACTCGTCCATGTCCCAGGGATGGTACACAAACCTAAGAAGGCCATTGGAGGCCACTCATTAACAAGGATCATCTTGTACACGATTTGGCCAAATACATGTTGGCCTAGTAGGACGACATGTACTCAAACTTGCCAGATAATCAAGTTAGTCTAATTACCTTAATTAAGATCACCCCATTATGCAATCTATCATGATTACCAGGTAATTAAGATAACTAAATCAAAGCACAACTAGGTAAGGCCCATGAACCCTACTATAAAAGGCATGCTTTAAGAAACATATCATTACGTTACTATTTTGACATTTGAATCCAATATATGAAAACTGAATTTAACATAAGAGCGTCTTTTGCAGGAACATGCCCATTTCACATTCAAAGCATAAGACGAGATACCCCTTAAAGATCATTTTGGAGACTTTGCAGAATATATATATATATATATATATATATATATATATATATATATATATATATATATATATATATATATAATTTTTAT
>Ga0214543_1003620_pt1 | contig 29828 bp, 16 predicted proteins | sample CNSS2metaG_FD_160094 | JGI IMG/M metagenome (GOLD analysis project Ga0214543, IMG submission 160094) | Root nodule microbial communities from cowpea collected in UCLA plant growth center, Los Angeles, California, USA - CNSS2 | ecosystem: Host-associated > Plants > Roots > Nodule | place: USA... | reverse complement strand
AAATTTTTTTTCAAGATTTTTTTAAAAAAAAAAAAAAACTCAGAAAAAAGCTTCACAAAACATCGAAAGAAAAAACAAGGATTTGTTAGTGTTAATGTTGTTGGAGGAAATGGAATCTTAGTAAGAATGAAATGAATGTAAAAAGCACCAACTGACCAGGAGGAACACAGCAGCAAGACAAAACAAGTATGTGCTGTTTAGAAGGGTTGGTGGAAGATGAGAAAGAGGTAAGTTTAAAATTTGAATCACTAAATAAAGTGAAATTATGAATTTTTAGTTTTAGAAGTTGTTTTTATTAGAGATTAAAATATAATTTAAAAGTTTCACATTCAATAGAAAAACAAAACTGAATGACATATGAAAGAAAGTAAATTTTGACAATTTCTTTTTATAATCTGGAGATACATCTTTTAAATGGTTTCATATTTTTATATTTTTTTAGATTTTAAAATTATTTAAAAAGTTGTAAAAATATCTTTTAAAAATAAAAATAATTTTTTAATGTGTGTAAGCATTATTTTTTTTATGGGTCTTATTTTTGCACTCAGTGAGCAAACATGATAAAATGGTGGTTCGTGACATTAAGAATGCGCGTGAATGAGGAACTTTATAATTGCAAGTCCACTCCTTTTGGTTGTTAATATTCCACAGTGCCATCAATGGGTTAACCATGTGGTTGGTTTAGTTTGGTTGGATTTTTTTATACTGTCCTTTTATTCTATTTACAAAATATATTGATGGATATTAATTTTGATATATTAAAATATATTAAAAAATTATAATATATTAATATTAGTATATTTTTAATATTTAATAGAAGATAATATTAAAAAATCTAACCAAAAATATGGACTCAATTTTTTGTGAAATTGAATCAAATATTGTAAAATAAAAACGAGAGGTGTTTTCAGTGGTGCAAAATTATTAAATACGATTGTTATTTAGTTGTTATTAATTTAATATCGAAAGAAGTGTCGAGTTAGGGGGTAAGAAATGTGGTAAATCTCTTATATTAAGTATTTTTGTATGATAAGGGCGAGTGATGAGTTCAATTTCTCTCCTTTGTTAAATATTAAATGGTAGTAGGACCCTGTTGCTATAACCATCGTCATCAATTCTTATGGGGTAAAAATTTAACGAGACTTTATTGTCATAGTGGGCTTTGGTATTTCCTTCTTGTAATATTGTCCAAATATCAATTAAAGTTTTGGGTTGACGTGAAATCAAAGTTGACCGGGGAAGATGACCGATTTTAATATTTTGGGCGTTGACCATTGACTCAAACAAACACTGTGCATGACCTCAAATACGAGTTTTGTTTGATCCACTCTCCCAGTATGCCCAACAACAATAATAATAATCTATTCGGTATTTTTCAAAGTATAGCATCTGTATTCGTTCGATTGTAGATGATCATTAATTAGGTTTTATCTGTGTTTTGATGTGAAGATACTTAGAATGTGATCATACAGACAACGTAACAACTTTTGTCAGAAACTGTGCTCTTTACTACATTGGTAGGCATAGTTACAAAGTATTAGGTGAGATTACGTACACATTCAAACTGGACAAATTTAAACTTTATGAAAATCTACCAAAATAGTTACATTAATTATTAATTATACAAAACAGTTTACAAAGGAAATTGTTTTGGCTAAGAGATCACGGCCACCCTATACTGGTACCTACCACAGCTAGTGAACCCTAGCGCCACTTGAAAAGCTTATTGTTTTGTATGAGTGAATTGGAACAATTTGGCCTAACTATGAATTGCCAATACTTTAAAGGTACTACCACAATTTTTAACGTTCGGCTAAGGTCACGATGCTATCCGATGGATAGGCATGAAGAATCAGAATTGACATAGTCTTAAAGAAAAGCAAAATTTTGATGCAGTGATAAAGCTCAATCTTAAAACTTAAATTGCAGCATGTTCTTAATAAAAGAAAGAACGAGTTAAAAATAGTCACCATGAGGTATCACATATACGTCCAATCAGAAAATTACATACGCACAAGTAACTATGTTCAAGGGAGATCAATAAGCAGATTGACACTTGAGGCACTTGAGCTTAAATGGTATGTTTCGTGGAGGGTGGGCATTGGGTCGAGGCCACTCATAACGAATACATTACAAAGTGGTCAGTGGAATAATGCTATTCCTTATGCTTGATATGCTATAAAATATAAATAGGATAAGATTTGCCAGTTTATTTTATTTGGTATGAAACTGAAAAGGAGTATTAGTATCATTCCGTTGGAAGATTTGAGCTCGGTTAAATCATATTTCTTTCATTGTGTGTGGAGAGGCGGAAAGGGAACGTCAGCATCAAACTACATCACTAGTGAAAAATCCTTTGAAAACGTGTAGTGCAACTGTGCAACACCATTCTTGAAAACTTTCATCAAGTAATCTTTCTGTTGTCAACCATCAATTTATAGAGAGAAAATCCACCTCGATGACAGCCAGGCATCCTAGAAGTCATGTTTTCTACTTCAACCTGAGATAAAAAATCAGAGTCATGCTTCAAAGACTAGACTAGGTACTAAGAATAAAATATCAGGTATTTTTGTTCCAACAGAAGAAGAAATATCACTAAGCATTTAGTGCTAAATATGTAGCCATGTCATTATCATCATTTCATCATGTTACAGCTGCAAGGGGCTTCGACTGAAGTCTGAGCCCGCAATCATTTTGATGGACCTTCTGTCGCACAAGAAAAAAAAAAGAATGGCCATGCTCGTGTCTCTTACTAATGCCACTAACAAAATAATGCAGATGTTCTTAAATGGAAACAACCAAAAAATAAAGTGAAAATAATCACATAATTATTATTAAGAATGGATTTCATGCCAACAAAATAAGAACAAGTTTTAGATTCACCATTGGAACAGCATATAGCTGAGTCGATTCATAGCCATCTTGTGCGCTAGAATAAAACTGCTGAACTTCCTTTGAATCAAGACTACATTTGATAAAGAAAAATGCAGTCGGTCTTACATTCAAATTCCTGCGAGATATACCAATGAACGTGGGGATGCTCTACATGACAAACGATCAAAATTAGATACCCATTCAACCCCATTTTAAAAGGAAACAGGAGATAAAGATTAGCATAGCATACTGAAATTTTATCTGTAATCAATACACACAGAAAAGATGTGTATCGAAAAAACCAAATCATAAAAGTCACAAAGTCTACCAAAGCTAGCATATTAGGTGGCTTTGAAGTTCACTCACTTATAAAGGTAAAAGACATGTATATTGTGTTGTCCCTGTCATCTTACAGTAGGAATTATTAAACTTACAAGGGATGAGGCTGGCACGCCAATTTCTTCAACTACTTCACGAACTATGCTATCAAACATCTCCTGTGAAACCTTTATGTTAATAGATTCTGCCAACTCCTTGACATATTGATGAGATGTTATACCAATTTCTTGAGGCTGTCAATTATAGTAAAGAAAAGTCAATGTATAGCCAAGTCTACACATTTTATCAAGAAAAAATTACGCGCTTAGTAATGAATTAATCATTTAATAGAAGACAATTCAGTAAAGTAAAAGGGGAGCACATATCATGACAAATAAATGCACCATTTAATACCTCAGGATGGCCTCCAGGGAAAACAAAATGTCCAGGAAATTCACCAACATTATTACTTCGTTGTAGTACAAGTATTTTATTGTCTTTTGTTTCCACCACTGCACCATTTCCTAGTGGGCTGGAGGTGTGCTGACAAAGAACGGAATCATCTGGGGAGAAGGAAGTACGTAAAAGATTATGACAAATAAATCAATACCACTTCAGCAGCAAAGAAATGGTGAAAGTGGAAGAGGCAGAACCAGAAGGAACATAACAGCTTGCAATTTTGGTCTATATAATTCCATCCATTATTGTTTAATAATATTTAATCAAAGAGATGAAATCAAACAATCAATACAAACAAACCTAGGATGAAATTAACATGTCTGTACAGTCTTTTTGATAAAAGTTGTGTATACTTTGTGACTTTTACCTTGAAAAGCTATGGATAAAATACAAATATACAGAGAATCTGAATTCCGACATAAGTACATTCTCTTCCTACAACTAATCATGAATGGACTTCTCTATCTTCCTTCTGTGACTAGTAAGTTATTTCTCAATGAACACAATCAACTCATGAAACAACTAATATGTTATACATGATCTACCCTTTTCAATTTTTCCAATTAAAAATGTAACACAATAAATGAAAAGAAGGCACAAAGGAGGAACGAGTTATGATTTCAATGAAGATTGTGGTTCCTAAAGGAATGTTGTGGAAGAAGTAAGATATAAAATACTAACTGTTACAAATTGGATAGTTATATGATGACATGCTCAAGTTCCCAATAGCTAATGATTAAAGGATCCAAATATGTCCTCTACTTGGGAATGTAGAGAAGTGTGTGTGAGAATCATATTTTCAGACATAAAAGGAATCTCCACTGTATGCAAGCAGAAAAACAGAAGAGAGATGCCCTACTGCCTTAGATTTTCTTTCATGAACACAACTTTGATCCCCTTCCCCTTGCTCCCATCCTGATAATTTTATGGGACATCAAAGCAGCTTCATTTTGAAAGTCAGGTGTCACATTGCCTAAGTTCAGGAGCTAACAGTGCAAGGTCGTAGGGAAACAGAAAATAACAGTATTAGAGTTAACAGGATGAAAAATTGTAATGATTTTACCTTCTGATGGGACCAGGAACCTTTCCCATAAAGGACTTAAATTTGTTCCCACAAAAGTCCTGAAGCAAGTTTAAAATATTAATAAATAGAGGGAACTAGAACTGATAGCCAAAAATACAGGAGAGAACAACAATAAGATTCAGCTGTGTGCTTAAAGGATGCATTGCAGATATATCCTCCAACGGTTTCAGACAAACAATAAAGATAACTAACTGTACAGCATATAACATGTCAACGGATACAATATACACTATGGATTTTTCTCAGCCAAAATCACCACTATAAAGAAATTTAATTTGGAAAATGCACAAGTTTCCAACTAATTTACCAAATATGATAAATTATTCTCAACCTATCAACGATAAAGGCATATTAGAGTCATGAATATAAACAATGAGAAAGATACAAATTAAGATCATCAAAGTATCCTAATGAAAGCTGAAACTATGATTAATTTTTAATTCAAGATTACAGAATCATTATCATCCCATCAATATCACCACCCATGCTAAACAGAAAACATACATTTAAAAGAAGAGCGCTGAGGTCACACCTATAATCCGTCAAACCTAGATGGAGGCATAAACGTGGTTCACGGTTGGATCCATCTCCTGCGTCCAGAAAACAGCCTCCATACTGTGATAATTGCAACAAAAAAGGATATACACCTTCTGTAAGGGATAGTCCTTGACAAAGTCAGACGACAGTGCCTCAAACTTCACTCTAGCTACAATAACACCTCTCAAATACATGACATTACATGAAAAAAATAAAGGACTAAAGTAAAGAGATTGAAGTCATTCATTATACCGTGAAATATACACATGGATTAATAAACATGCCAATGACCCCAAGGCCCACATTTTCCTTCATACAGCACTATCGATTATTAAACATTAAAGCCTCTGTGGTTCATCTGATTCATACCATAACAGTATTAAGATACCAAATACTCAGAACAGGGGCCATCAACCAGGCAAACACACATTAACTAACAAGAATAAAAAATAATAATAAAAAATGACAGTAAATAGTTAATATCTTCAGAAGTTTATCAACCGGAATCCAATTTAATATAATTATATGTTAATATCACTAGCATGTACGGTTATTAATTACCAATGCAAAGTGTTATGACTTCAATTTTGTTGAATTAATTTGAGGGAAGGTAAGAGTATCTCATTACCCTAAACTTCTTTCCATTGAACAGTGAATTGTTCTTCAGACTCCTCTGCTCCCATATCTGCGCAACGGAAACAGAAGATAAGCGTAAGAGGAAACGATAGCAGAAGAAATCGAACGTAAACGAATGCGATCCACCTCGGAAATCGTGTTCTCCAAGCTGACGTCAGAGTGGGGGATGCGGTCGTAGGCGTCGCTGAAGTCCACCGAAACCTTCAAAAACAGAAAAGGTTGGTTACCGAGACGCGTTTGAGGGGAATGGTGAGGGTTGAGAGTGTAATGAACCTGTGAAGGTGAAAGGCCAGAAGGAGTCGACGCAAGAAGCGTGAAGGAAGAAGGGTTCACGGTGGTTGCATCTTTCTCCATCGCAACGTCGACGATTACCTTACCGAATTTCGAACTCCGACCATGGCTTCGGCAAAGGCTATAGGGCCTACTGAAAGCTAACATTGGGTTCTAATAGCATTTACTTCCTGCACGCCCTCAATTTCTTCGCGCATACCGCAAACTTTCGAGATGACCATTTTACCTTAAAAAAGAAATACTTTCAGATTATATATTTCAGAAGCATTTTCAAACAAATGTTCTTTTGAAACAAAATTTTTAGAATATAATTTTTGTAACAAAATTTTCGTGTTTCGGAATAAATTTTTTTGAAATAAGCTTTTCAAAATTTATTAATGTCTTTCAGAATGGTTTTTTCTTTTCCTCTTCTTCTTCTTCGTGTGCAGCGTGCTCATTCACTTCTTCTTCCTTTAAAGTACTAGTGCCGCTACGGTGGCGGTGGAAGATGGGGTGTGGTGTGATGCAATGATGAAGGGTATTTATGTCTTTTCGTAGGATTGTGTAAGTGTAGTTAGTAATTACGGTGGTGTAGTAAGGAATAGTCGGTTGTAATTTGGGCTACTATTGGGTGGTAGTCCATGTAAGAGTAAGAGACGTAGAATGACACTTAAGTAAGAACACAAGTCCTTCTGTTCAAAAAAAAAAAAAAAAAAAAAAAAAAAATACTTTAAAAATAAAAAAATTATTTTTTTTAATTTTATTTTTTTTTAAAAAATTTTAATATAATGTACAAAATAGTTTTAAAAATTCATATTTTGTATTATTTAGACAACTTTTATTGGGTTAACGAATTTATGAAGATAATGATGTTGTTCAAAATCATATGTAAAATTTGAATAAGTTTAAAATGATAAATATGGAATGAAAAGGTACGTAAATAAATAGGGATACATGTGTTTTTTGTAGTGTACTTTTTTCTCTCTTCTATGTACTTTTCTCTTCTCTTTTATGTTGTTCTTTCTGTTGCATCAGTAATTTTTCCTTTCTGGTGAAAAAACAATTACTGGTTTGATAGGGTGAAAAGGTAAAGAAACACTGTACTAAATTTGCATTATTTCAAAAGCATGGTTTAGAAATTTTATTATTATGATAAGCAAAGGCGGGTTTTAGAAGAAGCATAGGAGGGTCTCGGTCCCCCAATTTTTATTATATATAAATTGATATATAATTTTAAATATTTTTTTTTTTAAATTTAAACATATTTTATATATTTGTACTCCTAAATTTTTTTATATATTTAAGAAAAAAGATTTTGACAACCCAGAATATTAAAAAAAATCCGCCACTTTGTATAACGGTTGTATATAAAAGAAAGATATAAATTTTATTATTCATGTTATATTGTAAAACTCATTTATTTTGATATAATAATATGTTATAATAATTAAGTAAATTGTTTTGGGTGTAGGTCAAATGTCCACTTAAACAATTTTAAGTCCTTCAAGTTTCTAATCTTGTTCTCCATTTAGTGTTTCTGTTCATCAATCAAATGGAGGTACTTGTTAAAGGTGTTATGTTGCTAAAGTTAACCCATTAAAACAATAAATGTTGTAATTAATGTCAAAAAGTAAGTTCCAACAAACATACGTTTGACCTTATCTATAACTTTTCCCATTTGTGAGCTAATGACAGTCTAATCATCCTTAACCCTGATTACTGACCTCAATATTTCAATTAAGTGACTAATTGGCTTTTAGATGTACCGTCCGATTGACCGACCGACTCAGCACACAATTTGTTTAAAGGTCTATGATGGAATCTTGTGAGCAGTCCAATTGACGCCACCTAGGAAGGACTACATAGCGCGAGCAAGTGTGTTTATTTAGAGGGATGGTACAGAGGTTACCATGTCCTGAGCTGAGGGTGCTTTCGCACAACAAGGTCGTGCGGTCCCAATTGTAATTCTCAATGAAGCTGACGATGACTGAGAAACTGAGTAAGACATTGATAAACATGCAATTTCTCATAACGGATTAAAAATGTGCTCTAACCAGTAAATTAATAATATCTCTTTGAAACTTTCTTCGAAGTAACCTTCTTGATCAATTTATGTTGACTTGACCAATCAACTGCTCATAATCTAACCGACTGACTCATACAGTACATAAATTAAATGAAAAAAATCATATTGATATTTTAATGAAATAAAGATGTTATATTAGCCACGTCTTAATCATAAAAGTATTAATGTGAGATATTAAACATCTTAATCATAAAAGTATTGATGTGATATATTAAATTGTTAATACTTTAAGAATAATGGTATCTTCACAATTTAAATAAAGTATATCCAAAATAAAATAAATGACAATTTTAAATAACAATATATAATTATCTTTATTTTATTTTTAATTTAAAAATTTAAAAATATTATTGTATTACTATAATGGGTATAAAGGGTTGTAAAGTGGAGGTTTTTTCTTAATTAATAGTGTTAAACATTTATTTTTCTGGTTTAAAAGTGAAAGCAATACTATACCTTTGAAATCGCTTCATGAGGTACAAATGAAGTCTATTTTTTTTTCTTTCAAAACGCTATAATCATCATCAAAACTTATTTCTATGTCGGTATGAAGAATGGTTAATTTATATCCATACTAATAAAAACTACTTTAAATTATATATATAACACGTATAAAATGTATGAAATTGAATAAAACTAATTGTACTATATGTCTCATCGGTCAATTGGCCAAGTCTAATTCGTAGGCCTATCGGCCAAAGTTAAAAAACTAGTACATGAAAGACTATCGGTCGAACGGTCGAACGACCTCACAAATAAGTTGCAGGACCACCGGAGAATCGGCTCTGTCAACCAGCCACGTAGCATCGTTAAACTATAAGACCATCGGTCGAACGGATCACGAATAAACTATAAGACCATCGGTCAAACGGTTAAACAAATAAGTCATGAGCCAACCATGTTCATGCCCACCGGTCCATCGGTAACACCTGGTCGAGCGACACGGACCCTCGATGGCACACCGGTCGATCGGACAAGTACGTGTAGCACCTAACCATAACACGACAATCAAGGAACCAACTCTCGGTTGATCAATCTCTTTAGACTTATGTAGTCCTTCGCATGTGTCTGTCGGTCGGCCAGACGTACATGAATGGTTCACTTATTAAAAACAGTATAACTAACCCAGCCAAGCGGCTATCGGTCGCACGATCAGACAGTCAGTCAATCGAGTTAATTAACGTTAAACGAGCCAATAATCTTGATTAAAGGATCATTGGGTCGTGATTAAGGAACCCTAATCACAGGCCCACACAGAAAACTATAAATAGGGCCCAAAGGTAGGTTGGTGAGGATCTTAATTTCGCATTTATTACAGCAGATATATTGATACACCGATCGATCCTTTACTGACTTAAGCATCGGAGTACTTTAGACAGGTACCCCGATCGTCATCCCAGCCGATCGAGCTAAGGAGTGGAATTTGCTGAAGTTGCAGTTGTAGCGAAGTACAGAGCAAGTTTGGAAAGGTTCTTTTAGTAGACTCTCGGTCCCTACCCCGAAACATTTTGGCGCCCACCGTGGGGCCGAGCAGTCTCTTTTAGGACAGTATACCCTTATGGTGACCACGAGAAACCGAAATAGCAACATGGACGGAGGAAGAATGGCAGATGATCAAGCAGACACTCGGGAGATGATAAGGGCGATGCAGCAGAGGATGGATGAGATGCAAAGGAACTATGAAGTGCAGATGCAGATTTTGCGTGAGGAGAACGCCATCCTAAGGCGGAAGGAAGAAGGAATCCCGTCGATGCCTACCGTACCCGACCCAAACAGGTTAAGTCGGGTGCAGCAGCACCGGGATGCCGAACGAGTGGAGAGTCGTCTTCCACCTACAGGACACGAGCAATCACAGCCAGCTCGGGTCGAAAAGACGCAGGCTTCAAGGGGAAATCCGTCGCACACGATGGCGGAGAGCTCGGGAGCAAACGATGGGGACCGCCCATCGCGCCAACCGATCCCCGCGTCGGGATCCTCCCCCTTTACATTGTATATTTTGGAGACGCCGCTGTCGGAGAAGTGGAAAATGCCGACATTTGACAAGTACGACGGCACGACCAATCCAGACAATCACATGCGAGTCTTCATGCATCAGATGATGTTCCACGCAGTTAGCGACCCCATCTGGTGCCATGTTTTCTCGACCTCTTTGACGAGGGAGGCGTTGGAGTGGTTTTCCGAGCTGCCGGCCGGCAATATTGACTCTTTTTCCACTTTGAAGGCAAGGTTCAGCACACAATTCGCGCCCCTGAAACCGGCCATTCTGACGGTCGGCAATCTAGTGAACATCCGACAGGAAGATGGGGAATCGCTGAGGAGTTATCTCGATCGGTACAATCGGATGTCGGTCAAGATAAAGGATCTCAGCGACGAAATCGCTCGTCATCACTTCTCATATGGGCTCCAGCCGGGAGTTTTCGCGGACAAGATAAGCCGCAAGAAGCCAAAGACGATGGAGGAGATGAGGGAGCGAGCGGCCAAGTTCATACAGATGGAGGATATGCAGGAGTTCAGGGTGAAGAAGAGGGAAAAGGAGGATGCCGCACTCCCGAAGCCGACCGCACCTAGGCCGAACAAACCCCTAGCCCGGCCCAGCGAAAGGAAGCCACCGAAATTCACAACGTACACTCCTCTGGTTGTTCCTCGGGCTAGGATTCTGCAAGAGGCCTTCAGCGCCGATTCGCTCCCCGCAGTTAGGAAGAAGCCCCCGCCACTTGATGCCGACGGCAGTAAACATTGCCAATACCATCGGACGATCGGGCATACCACCGAAGAATGCCACACGCTCCGTGACAAAATAGAAGAGCTTATTCGGCAGGGGCACTTGAAGAAATACATTCGACAAGATCGTCCCCTGCAAAGCCCGGTGAGGAACAGAAGCCCGGTGAGGAGAGCCCCCCCGGCCCAATATGAGAAGCGGAGAGAGCCCGAGCGCGAGAGACGAAGGAGAGGACTATCCCGGTCACGTCCGAGTCCAAGGAGGAGCCGCAGTCGGAGCCACGATAAACCCCTTAGGGGTTATATCAATACCATATCCGGTGGGTTCGCCGGAGGAGGATCGAGCTCAGCGGCTTGAAAGAGGCATGTGCGGGTGTTGAAATCGGTTCATCTGGTCGAGAAGAAGATCCGGTCGATGCCTCCCATCACGTTTACAGATGACGACTTCAAGGCGCCCGATCCCGATCATGATGACCCGATGGTTATCTCGATAGAGGTGGCCGAATATGGGATCGGGAAGGTGTTGGTTGACCAGGGAAGCTCCGTCAATATCTTGTACTGGAAGACCTTCAGGAAGATGAACCTCTCCGAGGACCTGATCGTCCCGTATAATGAGCAGATCGTTGGTTTCTCTGGCGAGCGGGTCGACACAAGAGGCTACCTGAACCTTCGTACCAGGATCGGCTCGCGGAAGGACGGCCGAGAGATGAGGGAGACCTTGTCTGAACGCGTTCGGAGCGATTGTATCCACCCTGCACCTGGCCATGAAGTTCCCGTCGGACAAGGGGACGATATGCACGGTACACGCAGATCAACAAATCGCCAGTCAGTGCTATGTCGCAGGGTTGAGGATCACTCCGTACAGTCATCCTCGAAAATAGCACTGTTCGGAGGTAGCCATGACGGACTTGGACCCCCGAACGAATATCGAAGACCAGCTGCAACCAGAGGGAGAAACCAAAGATATCTCGATCCGGAGCCAACCTGGTCAAGTCACCAAGATCGGGGGAGCCCTAAGCAGAGAGGAAGAAAAGCTCCTCGGAGCAATGATATTGGAGAACAAAGATCTGTTCGCATGGTCAAGCGCTGACATGCCAGGCGTCCACCCTGATGTGATGTCCCATAAGTTGGCCATCTTCAGGGAAGCCCGCCCGGTCGCTCAGAAGAAGAGAAAAATGGGGGATGAGCGAAGGAGAGCGGTCGAAGAGGAAGTTAGGAAGCTAGAAGGAGCCAGATTCATCAAAGAGATCAAGTATACCACGTGGTTAGCTAACGTGGTCATGGTGAAGAAGACGAGCGGGAAGTGGAGGATGTGCACAGACTTCACCGATCTCAACAAAGCATGTCCGAAGGACGCATACCCGTTGCCCAGCATCGATCGGGTGGTGGATGGGGCCTCTGGACACAATTTTTTGAGCTTCCTGGACGCGTACTCTGGGTACAACCAGATCCCCATGTATGGCCCGGACAAATCCAAAACGGCGTTTATTACAGATCGAGCAAACTTCTGCTACGAGGTCATGCCGTTCGGTCTGAAGAACGCGGGGGCAACCTATCAGAGGCTGATGGATCGGGTCTTCAGAAGGCAGATCGATCGGTCCATGGAGGTGTACGTGGACGATATGGTTGTAAAGTCGCAAACTGCCGAAGACCACGTGCGCGACCTCGGTGAAGTTTTCCACCAAGTGCGCAAATACAATATGCATCTTAATCCTGAGAAGTGTGTCTTTGGGGTGCCGGCCGGGAAATTTCTGGGTTTCATGCTGACCGCCCGAAGCATAGAGGCAAACCCAGACAAATGCGTCGCTATTACTGAGATGAGAAGTCCCAAGAACCTGAAGGAGATCCAACGGCTGATAGGACGGCTAACTTCTCTAGCGCGTTTCTTACCCAGACTAACGGAGAAGGTCAGGCCGATCCTGAAGATCATGAAGAAGCAAACTGCAGAAAAGTGGGACGGTCAATGCGAGGCGGCGTTTCAGGAGATAAAGGAGTTGATCAGCAGTCCCCCCATAATGAGCCGACCGGTAGAAGGATTGCCTCTGCAATTATACCTGTCAATATCAGACAACACGATCAGTGCGGCCTTAATACAAGAAATCCCTGAGCAGCGGCCCGTTTATTTCATCAGTCGAGTGTTGCAGAGTGCAGAAACAAGGTATCAGCTGATAGAGAAGATAGCCTTAGTGTTGTTAACGGCTGCTCGCCGGTTGCGCCAATACTTCTAAAGTCACCAGGTGATCGTCCGCACCGATCATCCCATTGCTAAGATACTCTGAAAGCCCGACTTAGCGGGTAGGATGATCGCCTGGTCGGTTGAGCTATCCGAGTTCGGGCTCAAGTACGAACCTAGAGGCTCAGTCAAAGGACAACATTTGGCAGACTTCGCAGCTGAACTCCACGAATCGATCCCCCGATCGAAGGATATGTGGATTCTCTTTGTCGACGGATCATCGGATAAACGTAATGCTGGAGCAGGGATCGTCCTCGAGGAACCGGGCGGCCTCACGATAGAGCACTCCTTACAGTTCAAGTTTAAAGCCTCGAACAACCAAGTGGAATATGAAGCGCTGATCGTCGGGTTGAAGCTAGCAAAAGACTTGGGGGCGACGAGGTTAAAATGTAACACCGATTCGAAGCTTGTGGTCGGGCAGGTACAGGGGGAGTATCAGGTTAAGGATGATTTGTTGCTCCAGTACTATCATAAAGTGCTCGAAGCCATGAAGGAGTTCGAAGAAATCACCATCCAACACATCCCTCGAGCGGAAAATGCCAGAGCCGACAAGCTGTCTAAGCTGGCGGAAGGAAAAGAGAAGGGCCAGCTGAAAACTATCATCAGGCAAACCCTGATGAGGCCTTCCGCAGGAGAGTGCGTTGCAGCAGACCGGGCGGCAGGTTGGATAGGAGAGGTGCGACAACTCTTGAAGAAGTGTGAGGCCGGAGAAGAAGTGAGCCCGACGGAGAGGAGACGAGCACTTCGATTCGTAGTCATCGGAGAAGACCTATACAAGAGAGGATTTGCAGCGCCGCTACTCAAGTGCTTGTCAGAAGACGAAGCCGAGTACGTTATGAACGAGGTCCATAACGGCATTTGTGGAATGCACACCGGTCGGAGGACAATGAAAGCGAGAATACTCCGAGCGGGCTATTTTTGGCCGACCATGGAACAGGACTGCGAAGCCATGATACGAAAGTGCAAAGGATGTCAAGCCCATGGAAATGACATAAAGAGGGCTCCGACCGAGCTACATAGCTTGACCAGCCCGTGGCCGTTCGCTCAATGGGGCATGGACATCGTCGGACCCTTCCCGGTGGGCCGAGCACAGAAGAAATTCATACTTGTGGCAGTGGACTATTTCACCAAGTGGGTCAAAGCAGAGGCCTTGGCTAACATCACCGCTCAGCAAGTCCACTCCTTCGTCTGGCGCAACATCATATGCCGCTTCGGCCTCCCTCACACAATCATCACCGACAACGGCCGTCATTTTATCGACAAAAAGCTGAGGGACTTCTATAAGCAAGTAGGGATACGACACGTTACCAGCTCGGTCGAACATCCCCAAACCAATGGTCAGGCTGAGGCCATGAACAAGGTTATAGTGGCTGAGTTGAAGAAAAGGTTAGGAGAAGCCAAAGGAGTGTGGGTGGACGAGCTGCCGCAAGTCCTTTGGGCCTATCGGTGCACCCCACACGGGACGACGGGGGAATCCCCTTTCAACTTGACATATGGAACAGACGCCATGCTGCCAGTTGAAGTGGGGGAACCAACTCTTCGGCGGGACATGCAAGATCTCGAGGTGAACTGTGGACGCCTGCGCAAGAAATTGGACTGGACGACCGAACGAAGGGAGCGAGCAGTCGTGCGAGCTGAAGCATGTAAGAGGATGGTGGCAAGGAGGTATAACGCGAAGGTTAAGCCAAGGAGCTTCATCCGAGGAGATTTGGTATGGAGGGAAACCAATGAAGCACGAAAGAAGTCAACAAAGGGAAAGCTAGCGCCAAACTGGGAGGGTCCGTTCCGAGTGACCGAGAGCCTGCAGAACGGAGCCTATCGGCTGGAGTACCTGAGCGGCAAAGAAATACCCAACACATGGAACGCGTCACACCTCAAAATGTATTATAGTTGACTATGAATAAAATGAGCGTTTCATGCAACTTCGTCTAACAGACTAACTGACGGGGCTCCCTACGGGACCCGAAAAAAGCCTGACCGGTCAAGGCGCGAACTTTCAAAAGGAAGTCCCGCTCGGTCAGCACCGATCCAAGCGATCTAATTAACCCCGTGGGTACATGAGTGACACGAGCTGTCCAAACCAATCGAGGTACCACACCTACGATCTAAACAATTAAAATTGAACGCGCAAACAATGGTCAACCGTTCAGGTCAAACAACCAAGAGAACATTGCCAGGCAAACAAAGGTCCGACTGGTCCAGCTAATCGACGAAAATAAAGAAAGATGGCCGACCGCCAGCGAGCAATGATAAAAGTAAGATGGCAGATCGCCAGCGAGCAACGATAAAAGTAAAACAATTACACGGCCGATTGCCAGCGCGAAGAGTTATAAAAGAAGTATTGCCGATCGCCAGCGTGAAGAGTTATAAAAAAGAATGGCCGATCGCCAGCGCGAAGCGGTAAACAAACGAAAATGGCGAAGAGCTAGTAGACCAAATAAAAAGGCATCTAAATACTTACACAAGTGTTTGTCAAAAAATAACCTAATAATCGATCGAACGCGATCAACCAAAAGGTCGATCGGGCTCGATCGGTTATGTCAAAATATACACTTAAAAATAAAAATCAATGGTCTGTAGGAGGATCATTGACCTCGTCCAGCCGATCAAATACCCTCTCTAATTTCCCTTCGACCACCTCCAGGTGCACGTCGAACCGGTCGGGAGAGCATTTGTAGTAAAAGACGGCCTGATCAACGGCACTCTGGAAGCCCGCCTCGTACTGAGCAAATACTTGCTCATCGGCCACTCGCAGCTCGGCCTGGAACTCCTTCGCCTTCTTCTGCCAATCTGAGGCTGATCCGGCGGCAGCCATGTGCTCCAGAGTCAGATCGTCGAAGCGTTGCTGGAGCTTGCGAAGTTCCTCGACGGCTTCACCTGCTTTCGCTTGCTCCGCTTTTGCCCGATCGTTGGCAGCCTTCAGCAATCCAGCACACTTGGCATGCTCAGCTTTAATGCCGTTTAGTCGATCGAACTGAGCCTTTAGGTCAGCCGCCGATGCCTTTACTTCGTTGAGCTCAGTCTTTGCCGCTGCGAGCTCCTTTTCCAAGCTCTCCATCCTGTTCCGGTCGGGGCGAGGAAATTTAGTGTATAAGGCAGCAAGTCTAAGGGTAAGCTCCCCGGCGGTCCGAAAGGCCTCCTCTTCGGACACATCCTTGAGTGTGTCCGTCACCCGAGGACCCAGCTGGAAGGAGACCTCTTCATCAAGGCGGACATCACCGCCAAGGAAAGCGTCGGCTAGCGATCCAGATGTCTCCCCCTTCTTGTGTTTCTTGGACGGCCGGCCGGTTGGGGAGTCGTCTTTCTTGGACTTCTTCCCCTTGTCCGCAGCAGCAGCAGCGCCGGAACCGGGAGGCTTCACAATGAAGCGGGGTCTTGAAACGACACCCGAAGCCCCAGTCGGAGCGATGGTCACAGGAGCGCGACCGGTTGAAGGGGCGGCGGGGACACTCTGGAGCGGCACCACCTCCTCAGCAGTATCTTCTTCCCTTCGCCGACTCTTGGCACGAGCCAGAAACTCGGCGTTAGAAACGGTCGTCCAGGCCATAATATCTGCGAAACAAAAAAATAAATAAGTTAACTACAACCAATATAACGATCGGGAAGATCAAAACAACTAACCATAAACCGCCCTCAGCAAATCCGGGGAGCGGAGGCATTGGATCAGTGGCCGCGGGGGGATCTTGTCGGGCAAGGTCTTGAGGACGGCTAGGTCGGCCCGCTCGGCAGGGGTCAACCGCTCTTCAGCCCAAGCATCGGTAGGAGGGGGAAACGCCGTCCAATACAAAGGGAACTTCGGCTGATTCTGCTCATCGAAGATATATTTTCTTCCCTTGCCGGGAATCGCGACCTTGAAAAAACCGGTCTTGAAACCCTTGTAGGAAGCGAGGTAGAGGGTGAGCAAGCTCTTGTTCGCCCCGAGAAAAGAGACCCAACCTTTCGACGCCGTCGGTCGAGTCTTGTAAAAGTGAAGGAACAAAGGCATGGTTGGTGTCAGGCCAGCCGCTCGGCATAGAACATCGAACGCCTGCATCGACGCCCAGGCGTTCGGATGTATCTAGGTCGGCGCGCATTGGATCTGGCAGAGAACCGCCATCTGCCAATCGGCAAACGGCACAGTTTGACCCAAATCATGGAAGAGGCAGGCGTACACATAGAAGAAATCGAGCCTCGCTTCTCCCTTCCCGTGGCACACTCTCTCATTGCCGGCACACACTTTCACCCGAAGAAGTCCATCCTCCACTTCGTCGCCAAAAACCTTGGTCCGCTCGACTAGATCCCCAAGGTCGTTACCCCATCGGAACCTTGTCGCATGTGTGCGCGGCTCATAAGGGGCCCAGTCATATCCTGGTATCTCCGACAAGTTGGCTTGTTCCCCCTCGTCGCGGACGTCGATGCCTATGATGTCCCCACTCTCGTCAGAAGCGGCAACCTGCTCCACCGCCTCAGCGATCGGTGGCTCGGCCTCGGAGCTGCCACTTAGGAGGATAGGAGAATCTGTTGCGCTCGATACTCCCTCGAGCGAAGTCCCCGAGTCGGAAGAACTGAACAAGGCGGAGATCGACCCGCCGCCCCCAGACGTCCCGACCGCCCCACCCAACAAACCATCTGAACTCGATGCACTGGAAGACATTTTTTACCTGCAAACAGAAGAAAACGACAGCCACACAAACCTATTTATAGGGGGACCAGGTCACACGTGGCAGTCTCAGAACCCTACGATCACATTCAGATCGACGGCCCATACTTCGCGACGCTTCAAATCATAACTGTCAGGCACGATCTACGATGCAAGATAACTGTTGAGACGCGCGGGCGGCCAATCGGCACAACGACCCTGGTAAACCTCCTCGCTTCTTCCCCGTCGCTCGAGGCTGGGGGGGCTTGTGTACTATATGTCCCATCGGTCAATCGGCCAAATCTAATTCGTAGGCCCATCGGCCAAAGTTGAAAAACTAGTACATGAAAGGCTATCGGTCGAACGGTCGAACGGCCTCACGAATAAGTTGCAGGACCACCGGAGAATCGGCTCTGTCAACCAGCCACGTAGCATCGTTAAACTATAAGACCATCGGTCGAACGGATCACGAATAAACTATAAGACCATCGGTCAAACGGTTAAACAAATAAGTCATGAGCCAACCATGTTCATGCCCACCGGTCCATCGGTAACACCTGGTCGAGCGACACGGACCCTCGATGGCACACCGGTCGATTGGACAAGTACGTGTAGCACCTAACCATAACACGACAATCAAGGAACCAACCCTCGGTTGATCAATCTCTTTAGACTTGTGTAGTCCTTCGCATGTGTCTGTCGGTCGGCCAGACGTACATGAATGGTTCACTTATTAAAAACTATATAACTAACCCAGCCAAGCGGCCATCGGTCGCACGATCAGACAGTCAGTCAATCGAGTTAATTAACGTTAAACGAGCCAATAATCTTGATTAAAGGATCATTGGACCGTGATTAAGGAACCCTAATCACAGGCCCACACAGAAAACTATAAATAGGGTCCAAAGGTAGGTTGGTGAGGATCTTAATTTCGCATTTATTACAGCAGATATATTGATACACCGATCGGTCCTTTACTGACTTAAGCATCAGAGTACTTTAGACAGGTACCCCGATCGTCATCCCAGCCGATCGAGCTAAGGATTGGAATTTGCTGAAGTTGCAGTTGTAGCGAAGTACAGAGCAAGTTTGGAAAGGTTATTTTAGTAGACTCTTGGTCCCTACCCCGAAACACTAATATATTCTTATCTTGGTTTGTTTATTTTTTATATTTCACATTTATTTTTCTTTAGAGATAATCGAAATTTGAACAATGACAAATATTAAGTGTAGATATCTCTCTCACTAATATTCGAACATTTATTTACGTATAATAGAAATATTTTCGAACATTTATTTACGTATAATAGAAATATTTCACACGGTGGAAAATTTTGAAGTTATTTTACTTGTAAATTTCCCCCAAGCTAGAATTGTTGTTAAATAAAAAAAATAGTATTCTTTTAGAAAAGCATTGAGGAAAAAATGAGACGAAAAATAAGAATGAATTATATATAAATACATTTTAATGTGATTCTCATGAATAGCTAAAACCGTGTTTGAAATATCACATTCCGTTTCATTTTCTTGAGTTATGAAGATGTGTGTATTGATGTTAATGACTTTACGTAATGAATGTTTTAGCATGTGCACCAATGCTTACACTTCAACTTGCAAAACTACTTTTAAATCCATGCACATGCATTTAAATAATATCTTTCCTTTTTTATTTCTCCTTTTTTAATAACAACACCCACCTAATCATCAATATTTAATATTCTTCTCAATAATTATTGTACTCTTTAAAAGAAATCGAATTTGATTTTGGTTCTTATAAAAAAAAACTATTTCTTTTATGTTTCTCTAAATTTGAAAATTATATCACTTTTTAATTGTTGAGCATAAAAAGTTAAATGATCATTCCAACTTACAGATGTCAGTATTACAATAACTTTATGGGACATTATTATTCTTATAACTTAAAAAAAAATTGGATTCATTAAACTTTATAATTTTAAATGAGTAACATTATTTAAGTAGACGAATTTAGATCAATATGATAAGTTAATAAATAATTGAAACAAACCAACGATATTGGCTCAAAATATTTGTGCGTATATAAAGATCTAAGGGTTAAATATATTTTTTATCCCTCACGTTTCAGTGAATTTTAAAATTAATTTCTCTTCGAAATTTTATACCAATTTAGTCATTCATCTTTAAAAATGCATGAATTTAGTCATTCTTACCAAATTTTATTAAGTTTATTTGACCTTTTAAAAGTATTTTATGATAATATTTGAGGTAACATTGAAGCGAAAATGTGTCAAACAATATAAACAATTAAAATACCATCATGAAATGTGTTTGAAGCGTTAGATAAACTTAATAAAATTTGGTTAAAATGACTAAATTCATGCATTTTTAAAGATGAAAAATTAGATTGGTCAAAATTTTTGAAAAGAGATTAATTTTGAATTTCACTGAAACTTGAGGAAAAAAAACATATTTAACCCAAAATCTAAATAAAGTTTATCATACAAAATGTTTTTTTGTGTGTGAAATAAGCATTATTCTGAGTGCATTAAATTAAATGTAGAAGATTTTAATTTGAGCATTGAAAAATCTGAAAGCACAGAGAGAAGAAGCAGCCATCTGTAGTGTTGTGAACCTCATCACCAACAAGTGGCATTTAATTGACACGAATCATGTCATGTATTATTATGTTCTCAAAGTTCACCCATTTTGAATTCCATAAAAAAAATGGCGTTTTAAAGCTGTACCAAAAATATGAAATAAAAGAGAAGAAGGTTGGAGTATTTTTTTATCCCACTCGGATTATATTATATAGTTTAGTCAGAAACCAATTTTATATGATTGTCATTAGTCACTCATTCTAAACAAAGATATTTAAAATTTTAGTAACTTTATTTATTTTAATTTAACCTACTCTTTATAAAGTGATATTTGTAATTTTGTGTCGACTTTGAATCTCTCACCATTTGTGAAAATTCACTGGATCCCATTATTCTTAATTAGCGTCACGCTTTGTGTTGTTTTTTGGCAACAGAAGTTCCCTTCACTCACAAACATTTATTATGGTGTTGCCTTCTTCAAAACCCCCATTGATTCGACACCCTACTCCTCTTCTAACCTTTATGTATTCCTTTGTCTTGTTGCACCAACAAAACACACCAAACTTATAAACACAACCATTTCTTTTTAAATATCATGCCATTCTTGTGAGATCGGTAGCTTTTTAACTTACCAAAATATTTTTAACAACTAAATCTCGATAACTTTCTCTAGGTTAGACTTTAATTTGATTATGATACTATGTTAAAAGTGGACTTTAAGTCTAACTGAACTCCACAAGATCGACTTGTAAGGTGAAGATTTCACTCACTTATATATTGTGAATTGATCTCATCTCTAGTCGATGTGAGACTCCAACAAAGATAAAACTGAACATTAATAAGTGATCTGATAATAATTAAAATTATAGATCTAACGATGATAAAAAATCTTGTTAGAATAGATTTTGAATATCTATAATTTTATCTTATCCATAAAATTTTGGATGGTATATAACGATGGTATGACATATAATGACGTTGTAGGAGTTTCCATTAGCATTTATGTTGTTCTGAAATCTCATCACTATTGTTGCATCCTAAGAGACTTTTATTAAAAGAGGAAAACCGTGAGAGCATAAACTGGACCACACAAAAACTTACCATTTTATATATATATACGATCTACCTAGCTGTCCTCTGTTATGCATAGCGCCATTGTTTTTTTCTTTTTTTCTTTTGAGAAGGACCACAAAAGACATGCACCTAACTTTTCACAACACTTTTTTTTTTCTTTCTATCCTAAATTTGACAGTTCAATTTCTTCCTTAACGACACAAACATTCTTGTATGCAGCAGACCTATACTCATCTCATATTAGAAAAAAAAATTCAAGTTTTTAATATATCTGCAGACTCTTTTTTTAATCAATTTTAAAGAATTTTTTTAGTTCACCTTGTCAAATAACTAAGGTTAAATATGTTTTTATTTCCTAAAGTTTTAGTGAACTTTGGAATTGGTTTCTCTTCGAAATTTTATATCAATTTAGTCATTTATTTTTTGAAATGCGTGAATTTAGTTTTTTTTACCAAATTTTGTTAAGTTTAGTTGACATTTTAAAAGTATTTTATGATAATATTTGAGTTAACATTGAAGCGAGAATGTGTCAAACGGTGTAAACAATTCAAATACTCTCATGAAATGAACTTAAAACATCAGATAAACTTAATAAAATTTTATTAAAATGACTAAATTCATGCATTTTTAAATATGAAGGACTAAATTGGTAAAATTTTTTGAAGATAGACTAATTCCAAATTTCACTTAAACTTGATTGACAAAAACATATTTAACCCAAATAACTATACTATTATTACTATTATTTATTTTTTAAATATAACACACATATATAATAAACTGTCTTCATGAGCATATATAGTAGTTTGATGAAGTGAATTAAAACGGTTGAAACTTGATGAAGCGATGGTGTTTCTGAAAAAATTAAAAGCGTAACACTTGTAGTTGTGGGTTTGAATTTTGACAGTAAATTAATTATGAGATGGATGGTGCTAGAAATTATTACAGGTCTATTATTGAGGTTAATTTTTGCTGCAGAAAATAGCCCCACAGAGGGTTTTCCATATATCAATGTTTTATATTCCAATTTATTGTGTGTGTGGATAAAAGGCAATTCATAACATAAACCATGTGCTCTCAACAACTGTTGTTTTTGATGATTTTTCTTTTTCTTTTTTATTTGCTAAATTATTATTTATTAAAGATTTTGATGATTATAGTACTTTTTCTTCGTTCATAACTTATTTTCAAGCATTTTTTTACTGTTAAAAAGCTGTCTCAAATTGATTGTGAAATGGTGTATAATTATCAAAATGTAATTTAAAGTTTGCATTACAATTTATATATCTTTGACCACATTGTGCTCTAACAACCGGGTTGTTTCCATGTCTTGTGCAACATTCTATTGGCTAAGCTATCTAGCCGAAAACTTAGATGGAATAATTATTGTTTCGAGTTTTTAAATGAAAAAATTGAAAATTATTTAGAATATGTTATCTAAAGTGGTAGGAGAAAGTTGTCAAAATTTAGTTGTTAAAAAATCATTTTCTTTTTATTTTTTCTCTCCATGTTTATATTTAGAAAAATGATTTTTGGAGTATTAAATTTTGACAACTTTCTCTTATAATCTTATGTGTCATCTTTTAAGTGGTTTTCTATTTTTTTTTATTTTTTTATTCTCAATATTTCAAAACCACCTAAAAAATGACACCTCTATTATAAAATAAATATTGTCAAAATTTAGTAGTTAAAATATCACTGTCCTCATGTTTAAGTTATCCATCCAAAAACTTAGATGGATTAAGAATCTAAACCAAACACAAACGGTACAATACTAAATCACTTCCTGCTAAAACGATCTCGTATATTATATTATACGAGTTATTATTTAAATCTATATTACAGTAAAATGTAGTATATCAGTTGTTTATTAAATGGGTTGTCACTAAATTGTGCGTTATATCGGTCTAAAACACAACGGATGTAATAGTTGGATACAAATAATAAGCATTGTTTTATTTATTTAGAAAATTGAAAGTATATTTATTTGTACGTTTTTTGTTTTTGAAGTAACTTAAGATCTTGTTTCTGTACTACGCTATTATCATATAGTCATTTTGTCTTATCCATTAACCATGATACAGGAAGAAAGAGCGACCCCATTAATAGAAGACCCCACACCTCAAACACCCTTATCAACCGTTTACTTTCTGGACTTTCTGCAAATCTTCTGTGTACAAAAAATAAGCAAAATCCATTTTTTTCTTTCTTTCTTTCTACCGTTTGCAACCACTGCTTTTAAACCTCTGCTGGTACAATTAAATTCGTCTGTGAAAACACTATACACCATATGAATGTTTTGCGACATATTCAATTCATAGTGTTGACCATTATTTGGCAGAAAGAAGAGAACTGAACAATGCAAATAGATAAAACGCACAATCTAATTAATTAACAAAGAGCTAACAAAATTAACCTCTTACATTTTCTGTGAAAGAAAAAAAGAAACGGGTTATTATAACACATTTTAAACAAATAATGCAAACCAAAGTAAAAGTAATTAAAAGAAAGAAAAAAAAAAAAAAAAAGAAAAAAAAAAAAAAGAAGCATAGTACCCTTCTGACAGTGTGGCTAACTTCTTGAGCGGTGTTAGAAGCAGCACACGTTATTGGGTAATGAACCCTAGAGGCCTGGGTTCAACAATAATAAGTGTATAGTTTACAGAAAAATTGAATGCACAATTACATGAATGCACCTGTAAGGAGAAGGAAGAGGGTCCCTTCTTCTTCTTCTTCTTCTTCTTCTTGCGCTGTTAATTTTTGTTTCCTTAATCACTTGAGAAAATCAGGGATATTTTCGTAAGTGTAGGGGTCTTCAACCTCGTTGATCCAACCATAGGTCCTCATGAAGGGGTTGTCCAGTGACTCCGGAGGGTAGTCATCAATGCAATCGTCCCACACATTTGGGTCACCCAGGTCCTTCATCACCTCCCACAAACAGCTGTTGCATTTAAAGCCTGCACCAAAGCTTATCATGAACACCGTGTCACCCTTCTTCAACCTCTTTTTCGCTTCCATGTACGACAACACGTACCACAGGCTACTCGCCGACGTGTTCCCGAACCGGTGCAGCGTCATCCTCGCCGGTTCAAGGTCGTACTCGCTCAGATCCAAGCTCAGCCCAATGCCGTCGATCACGGCTTTTCCCCCGGTATGCAAGCAGAAATGATCCACCCCTGTTCGGAAGTTCAACGGAGATTTTGTAGCTCCGGTGCTCGCAGACTTCGGGGTGTTGTTCTTGTTGACTTTTTTTATCAGCGACACGAACAGAAACCTGAGCAACTCGCGCACGGGTAATATCTTGGGTGCCATGACTCGAAGATTATCGACGAAGGCTCGGGTGGCAGCTTTGGGGAGATTCTTCCCGAGGTGAAACCCTAGCTTCCCCTGGTCGTCTTCGCGCTGAATACAACAACCGTAAGCCTCTTCTCTGGCACCGTGGTGCGTCCTCACCAGGCACTTCAACCGCAGCATGGCTCGGTCCTTCAAGGAGCGTTTGTTGGTCAGGAGAACCGCGCAGCCGCCGATGCGGAACAGGCAGTTGGCGAGGATCATGGATCTGTCGTTGCCGGTGTACCAGTTGGGGCTGAGGGACTCCGAGGTGATCAGCAACGCCAGCTTGTTCCTCTGCGTCTTGAAGATGTTCTTCACAATGTCCATGGAGATGAGGCTGGCGCTGCAACCCATGCCGGTGAGGTTGTACACCTTCACGTCGTGGCGGAGCTTGTAGCGGTTGATGATGCGCGAGGAGAGCGACGGGACGGCGGCGAGCATGGAGATGTTGACGACCAGGACGTCGATCTCGGAGGGGGAGACTTTCGATTTCGCCAGAAGCTTCCCGATGGCGTCGCTGAAGAACTCTTCCATCTCTTCGATGCCGTCGCGCAATGTGGGCGCTCCCTCTCTGCCCTCGAAGATGTTTCTTGGCGCGTAAGTCTGTTCGCCGATGCCGGAGCTGACGATGGCCTTCAACAGAAAACGGTACTCGTTGGGTCCCAGGTTTTCGCAGCGTTTGATGAGTTTCCCACAGAACTCGGTGTCCAGCATTCGGTCGTTGGGGGGCTTGTAGCATTGGTAGTTCAAGATGTAACACTCTCTGTCGCGTCTCTCCTCCAACATTTTCCATATGAGGAAACATGAGTACAACGTTGGAATCAGGTATAGTAGATAGAGCAACTCCATGAGAGAGTGTTTTTTTTTTTTGTTGTGTACCGTGTTTCAGAGAGAGAAAGAAGAAGAGAATTATGGTGGATTAAAAATTAGAAGGGGGTGGATGTTTTATAAGAAGGGGGTGGAGTGGGTGAATGTGTTGGGCAATGGGCATGTGAAGAAAGACCTAAGACACCATGTCATGTCAGTGTCTCAACCCCCAACAACTCACTCTAATATTTACAAACACCATTTCTATAAATCTTCTAAGTAACTAAATGTTTTTTTTAATTATAGTATTTGAATTATAGTATTTATGTTTGAATTAGTTAAATGTCTTTAACTAAATGTTTTTTTTAATCATATCACTTAGGCTTAAGACGATTTATATATTCATCCATGTTAGAAGTGAGTTTAAAGCTTAATTCAACACAAAACTGGTTTATAGGATGAAGTTTGCACCTCACTTATATACTATAAAACACCTCCTCACGTCGAGTCATATTCATCTTGTACGTTGAACAAAAAAATAGTGGGTGGGTTTAAAATCTAACTCAATCCCATAAAATCGGCTTGTAAAATGAGGTTTGCACCTCATTTATTACTATGAAATTGTCTTGTTTCTAGTGGATATCAGATTTCCAACAATTCTTCCTTTCATTTATTGAATTATTTTTTAAAGATAAAATCATGACTAAATCTGATTTCAAAACAGATAATATCTCGAATACATACTAATCGATTCTCCACGATATTATTCGACGGAATTGGGATTGAAATAATTTCGTATTATAAAAAAGTATATTTATTATATACTTTTTAAGAGAAAGTTGTTCACCGTCTTTTATGTTCAAGTTTCTTTGTGAAAAATTTTGTAAGTAGGTATGAGAATATGTATTTAATGGGATAAAGAAAAGTGAAGATTATTTATGGATGACTTAAAAGAGTAATGAGAAAAACAGTCAACCCTTGTTGTAATGAGTCAGAGCATGTGCTTTTCTACTGAGAATGTCTAACTTTTTAAGAGTTAACAATGGTCACAGTCCCAGTCCACTTCTCTAAAATTGGAACAATGGAATGTATAGGTTTAGTTCAAAATTAATTATGTGTAAACAGTATATGATAGATTTAACAATTTTAGGTTAATTAAGTTTCAAGTAGTTCACACAACATTATAAAATTATAATGTTATAACAATAACTCAATTAAAGATTACAAATTTATTATAAATTTAGTGAGTTATACTATAAAAATTTATTAGAAACTAAATTTAAAGTTTTCAAATTTAATTAAGTCTTAATTTTATATAGTTATTTAAAAACACGAGTCTATACTCAAGTGTTTAATTAATATACTATATTTTCAAATAGGAAAATTATCTTTTTGACAAACTTTTTTTAACAAACTTTTGAAAAAGTTTCTATAAATAGAATTAAATAGATTAATTTTTTATTTTTTAATCAAAATAAAATAATAATTGTAATATTTTTTTACTGGGGTAATTTGTAAAAAGTTTGTCAATTTTTTTTGTTAAACTATCATCTTCTTTGAAATAATACTACATATGATTAAACAGAACTGAGTCCAGTCACGCGTGACCGGTCAAAATAAAAGTAAGATAGGTCCACAAAATTCATATTCAAGTTGAGTTTAATTGTATGCAGTATTTTATAGATTATTTTAAATAGCTTTAATAATTTAGTAGAATAAAAGTAAGATAGGTCAACACAATTCATATTTAGGTTGAGTTTAATTATATGCAGTCATTTTTTTTTAACTAATTTTCATTAAATTAATGGTTTGTGTCTGTAATACGCAACAAATTAAAAAAATATACAGTAAATTCATGAAAGGCTTGTATTGTAGAGTACTTTTACACAAAACAACTTAAATATACAACAAAATAACATCTAAAACTACACACACTATTATATAAAAAGAAATTCCTTTTTTACATATTTTGTTTCTAATTTATTTTTTAAATATTCTTTTGAAATTCAAATAATTATTTTATTGATTTTACGCTTTAAGTGATCTTTTTTAACTTAACCGTTTTCTTTTTCAATTTAACCGTTTTTTCCTATAAAATTTAATTATTTTTTAAACTAAAATATCTATTATAAAAATTCATCTAAAAATAATAAAATTATAAAAATTATTTAACTTTTATAATAATAATTTTATTATTTTTTGTTATTATAATAAAGATAATAATAATAAATAAAAAAACTCATTTTCTCACTTACCTTACACCTGCATTCATGTACATACTACCATCACCGGTTAGCAAAAATAAAATAAATACATACAATGATAAGCTATTGAAATAATTTTTACTTAAGAAAACATGTATAAAATGTAATTAAATAACAAAAAACAATTCAATTTCATTAGAACACCAACATTAAAAAGTCATAAAAAACACACATTGATCTTATTCATCAAAGATATTCAATAAACAAAATATTAACTCACAACTTTCTCATCCAATAAAAGACATGAATTTGTAAGCAAATTCACAAATTTGTAAAAATTCTCCATTAGCTTCTCACCACCTCATATCTTAGTTCACGTGACTTAGACCATCAATAAAGTTAGAAGATTTCTATTACAACATAAATGTCAATACTTAATCAACAACGTAAACAATTGTTTCACATATCATCTATACATATGACCTTAAATTCATTCGAGTTCCATCAATCTCAATAAGTATTACAATTAATATAACTCTCTATTTCAAATAAAAACACAAATCAATCAAATGTAAAAATTAAAATTCATTTTGCATTTATAAAACCATACATATTCACCGAGATAATGATATCAAAAGAAAAGAAGAAAAATGAAACTTAGCTCAAGGAGAAATTGGGTAAGAGATGGATTAAGTTACAATATTATTTTTCCTTTATTGAAAAGTTCTTCGTTTGAGCGAAAATAAGTGTGAAACACAAGATACTTTCAACTTTAATTTTACTTGAGTAAAAATAGTGTAGGGGCAAGGCCTGGATCTTTGTTAAATTTTGGATTGAGAGAAAATATTAGAGAAATTAGTCTCAATAGTATAATCAAAGTAATTTTCAAAGATATTTCCAAAAACATTTCAATAATAATTTTTCTAAACAATGCAAAAGATCAATCTAAATTATTTTCTTAAGAATTACCTTTCACTCATATCAATTTAACCTTATTTGATATTATCCAGATTTCAATTGGATGCATATTCAATGCAAAAATAAACTTATGCTATATGTAGTTGTCCAATTCAGTAAACAACATATGCAAGACGCTAATTATCAGAAGATTGATTCGAGAAATCAAATAGACAAGAAAAATCAAGATAGAAGAACCTATGTGGTTGAAGACTCCTTGTTCAAACCATGAACACAATCTATATCCAAATATGTCACCTCAAATCACTCACGAATTTGATGAACAATTATTGTTCTTTGGCCCAACAGATAAGTATATCTATGGTTACTAGTTTTTGTGCCATCAAATTAAATTAAGATAAATGATTCAATACAATTTTTGCATCTTGTGCAATTGAATCATAGACGATACAATATATAATTAAAAAAGTTAATCAAAATTAATCACAATGCTAAACTAACTTTATATATTGTATCATAATTATTTCCTGTAATTGTGATTTTAGAAAACAAAAATATTTTACTCAATTCTATAAAAGATTTGTTGAAGTATCATAGTCATTTCAAGAGGTGGTTTAAATATTATGTTTCATGAAATAGTCAAAACAATAATCTTCTATATTATTCGAATTAAGAAGCCGCAAAAGTAGTAGATTTAAAAGATTTTTAATATTAGAAAAACAATTTTAAAATAAGTGAAGAACCAGATGTATAGTCCACAATAAGTACCTTACCCAATATAGTTACGCACATTTAAGGAAGTGGTAATGAACCCTTATGATGTAACATGTTCACATTATTTTTTTTTTTATAAAAACCTTTTTATTTTCTGATAAATTCACCAATTAAAGAACTATCTCTCCTTGATCCTTTAAAAAAAAGAATTGTCATAATTAGAGATGGCAAATAAACCCGTGCCCGTGGGTATCACCCGAACCCGTCCCCGTTTTGACGGAGAATCCCCGCTTTGACTGGGTATGGGTATGGGTATGGGTAATACCCGAAATTTTCAACTGGGGATGGGGATGGGGATGGGGATATATAT
>Ga0214543_1003614_pt1 | contig 29903 bp, 28 predicted proteins | sample CNSS2metaG_FD_160094 | JGI IMG/M metagenome (GOLD analysis project Ga0214543, IMG submission 160094) | Root nodule microbial communities from cowpea collected in UCLA plant growth center, Los Angeles, California, USA - CNSS2 | ecosystem: Host-associated > Plants > Roots > Nodule | place: USA... | reverse complement strand
TCCATGAATCACATCACTCATGCATAATCATTTATCACATGCTTTTAATATAACAATTAGATTCAAGCCAGTAATAACCATTCAAGATTAGAGAAACAACCAAACTACAGCGATCTTGCGATAAAAATTGCTCTTACTACAGATCTCTGATTCACGATCGAACCGGTCAAAGTCAAAAGCTATATGTTAAGAATCAGCTGTTAAAATATCAGCTCGATCCAACGGTTAACGGAGTAGTAACTTTCATTTTACGAAAAGTGTGCAGTGTTGTCAACAACACAAATTCAGTGACCTTGTGATAAAAACTCCTCTCAACAGAGAGCTCTGATTAAAGATCTGACCGGTCAAAGTCAAGAATTATGTGTTAAGGATCAGCTGTTAAAATCTCAGCTCAATCCAACGGTTAAAGTAGTAGAAATCTTCATTTTACAAAAGGTGTGCAGTGTAGAAAAAGAGTAGCGCCACATCAATCAAACATACTTGCACACTATACATTTTTATTCGACCAACAACCTCATTCAAGCATCACAACCATACAACAGACCAAAAATTGGCAAAATAACTTTAAAAACATAAACCCTAGCTTCCCTTACCTGGAAAGAGCTACTAACGGAGGTTTTGGACACGAACTAAGGTGCACTAGTTCCTAAGGCAGTTTAGTGAGCTGAAGATGAAGAGAGTGGAGCAAGGATAGATTACTACGGTTATCCCTAGTGGAAAAAAACAAGTTTAACTGGCAAACAAAGTGTATGGATAGGAACAACTTACACAAAGTGAAACGTGCTTGAGCTTACTAGACCAAGAGTTGGGACTAAACCCTAGCAGAGCTTCCCGTTGCGAAAAGGGGAGAGCTTGACGAATGTGTTTTCTGTAAAATGAGAGGAATGGATGGATTATGACAGACTTAAGGTCTGTTTTCCCTTTGGGACAACCTTTAAAATAGAAGACAGAAAATAAAGTGGAGCTTACACATTACAGCACGCTGTAACCAATAAAATTCAAGAACAGAATCCTGCTGTACCATGAAACAGTACATACAGGAAATACAATTAGACATGAAATAAAAAACAAAAATTTAAGAGTCAGAAATAAAAGAGAGAGAAAAATTGTATTCTTTAAAAGAATTAAAAATTTATATATTTAGATGAAAAAATATGATTAAATTAAAAAAAAATATTTTATATAACCAAATTAACCACACATGTAACGTTTATATAAAAGGAACAGAGATTTGGAAAATTTTAGCAATGACCTTAAAGTACGTAAATATTACTAAAAATTTTCATATCTCACGAATATCTTGAGAAAATGTTTGTGCGAAAAATATTCACAACAAAATTATATGAAAAATAAAATATACTATATAATCAATATTCCATATATATGTATAGTTAACAAACATTCATATTCAAATAAATTAGTCAGAAACAAATAAACAAATGAGAAAGAAAAAAGAACCATTTTAATATGAACAAAAAAATTAATTTGAGTAAAAATTGCTTGCTTTGAACAAAAATTTCATTTCCTAATCGAAGACCTAGATGATAGCATGGCTGAGTTTATTCTCTATTTTCGTAACGAAAATAGGACCAAGGTTCATTATCTACTCCATTTTTAGTTGAACAAAATCTTTGACTTGAGTGAAGATGAGACTAAGATAAAATGTTGATTTTCTACTACATTTTTTGTTGAGTGAAAAATGTAACTTGAGCAGAAGTGCCAGAAATTAACATCTACTACACTCTCATTTTACACATAAATCAATATGTAAGGAATATAAGTAAATGAACTATTCTCATAAAAAAGTATATTCAAAACCCGCCTTAACTTCATAGCTTAAAAATACAAAGTTCATCATTCACCATATCAATATCTCAACAATGATATCGAATTGAAACTGCTGTATAAAATTCTTTGTTAACCAAAAGCTAAAATAGTATTCTACTTCATTTTAAACATTTGCATATCATGGTGACAAAGTCACCTTCACATCTAGATACTTTATGCTATGTTTTATGATATGGTACTATTACAACATAAAGAACTTTATTCATTACTCGTTAAAGCTTGTTGACATTTTAAAGTCAAGTTCCCAGATCCTCCTATCACACATGAAAGTTGAACCTATAAAAAAAACAATTGATCAAAAAAGACGTCATGAGACTTTTCTAAAACAAATTCTGATTAGGCAAACTTATTCTATTTTACACCAGGAACCCTAAGGTGGGCTCTAATATACAAAAGGATGAACAAGTATTGCATAGATGTAAAGAGAAAAGTAGAGAAAGTAAAAAAAAAATATATTCTAAAGAGTGAGATAATAATTTTTTCTGAAATAAAGTTTGCATAAATGTTTTATTTATATGTTTTATGCTTAAATAACAAAATATACATACATTGTCTTGATTATAACACTTCTACTCTTAAACAATCAACTAGATCCTTACATAATTTAAATACAATCTTTTGTTCTTTATACAATCCATAACTTTCTTACCACTGCTCCATTATTTTTTTTTTTTATGAATGATCATGTAGAAAAAAAAATTTAAATATATAATTAATTAAGTAGAATACTTTTAAAATTACAATTTAAGTATAACTATTTCCTCTGCATATAATATGTTTAATAGTTCATTTTTCTACAATTTTTTCATTTACTTTTTGTACCGTACCTGGCCAACTTAACCATATAAATAACGACCCCCACGTATATGCCGTAAACAACCCAAGTACACGCCTCGGGCCGGCATAAACCTAAACTCATAACAAAACGGCCAACCTAGGACAGTGCACGGCCAAAGACGACATCAACCAACTGGAGAAGTAACCAGATCAGACCGTCCCTAAAGACTTAGCGAAATGAAAGCCCCCTGACATCCAATAAGCCCGCAATAATCGAACTAAGGGCCCGGGCCAAGGCCCAGGCCCACCTACAACCCAAACTAGGGTCCAGCCCATGACGTAATCAAACATAATTAAGGCTCTATAAATACACGTGGACCCCAATAATTAAAGGTACACATTCATTACTCCATTAATCATCTGATTTGACCTTTTGAGAGCTTTTGACTCACTTGAGCTTCAGAGTCCCTTCTGCAAGTAACCCCTCCTGGGTCCAAGCCGAAATGTACCAATCGGAAAGAGGCCAACTGAGGAGATAGCAGACTACATGGGTAAGGTGACGCTTGTGCCTAACTTATCTTGTTTGTTCTCTGCAAGAACAATTGGCGCCCATCGTGGGGCACGAGACAACACCTTAGTACCGATTTTTCTCTGAATATGGTTTCAACCCGCAGTAAAGCTGGAGTTAACAAGCAGGCGGATGCTGGTCCCTCAGGACCTGCTAGCATCACCCCTGACCTAGCCGCTATCCTAGACGGCCAGGCGAAGATGCAACAAGAACTAGCAGATATGGAGAAACGCAACGCTGATGAGATGGAGGCGCTACGACAAGAGAACTCTCACCTTAGGCGAAAGATCGAAGTTGATCCCACCCTGAAAGGAAAAGCCAAGGAGGCGTCTGAGGCTGCAAGGTCCCCGGCCTTCCAGCCCATAGAAGAGGAAAGTGAATACAACCCCACCCCTCACACCTTCACCACCACCCAACAAACACCCATTCCCTCCACCCATCCCACTCATTTCCCCACCACCCAACTGGGGCACACCGTAACCCCTACCCCCGCTACCACCCGCCCCACCACCCAGGTCCCCTACAACATACCCACCACCCTACACACTACCCATATCCTACCTTACAACCCACATTACCTTCCGGTAACCCACATCCCCCCTCACAACTTCACCTCCACCTTTCCCACTCTTGTTCACCATCCTATCCCCCCATCCGCTACCACCACAAAAACCTAGGCATCGTCATCCCTTCACCGACTTCATCGCCAAGACCCCCCTGCCTACCTAGTGGGAACTCTTCACACTAGACCGCTACACCGGTGAAACCAACCCTGACGAACACCTCAAAGTCTACATCACCCATGTCGCCTTGTACACATCCTAAGACGTAGTCTTTTGCAAAGCCTTCCCCACCACCCTCAAAGGCCCTGCTCTAGAATGGTTCACAACCCTTCCACCCTACTCCATCGATAGCTTCGACGCCCTCTCCCATATGTTTTCCACCCATTTCGCCGGTAGCCGACCACATCAAACTACCACGATCTCCCTCCTAGGCATCCGGCAAGAACAAGGTGAACCACTCAGAGCATTCATCGATCGCTTCAGCAAAGCAGCCCTTCGTACCCCGCACCTCAACCAGGAAATGATCCTCCAATGTATGGCGCTCACCTTACAACCTGGCCCTTTCGCCAACAATGTCTACCTCCACCCACCTGCCTCTATGCACGAACTTAAGTTGCGTGCAGCCGACTATGTTCGCATGGAGGAAATGCATACCTTCCACACCAAATTCTGCAATGACTATGCAGCCACCACATCCGCCAACCCCACCCCACAACCCTCTCGCCCCGACACCCGCCCACGCGAGCCCCACCAACCCCGCTTTACCAGATATGCCCTTCTTACTATGGTCTGATCCCATCTCCTTGATGAGGCCCTACAAGCTGACCTCATTCTGCCACCACGTAAGACAACCACTCCCCTTAATGCAGATATGACCAAGGATTGCCGTTACCACCGCAACCATGGCCACACTACAGAAGACTACAAAGCACTCCAGGATAAAATAGAAGAACTGGTCCGTGCTGGTCATTTTCTCCGCTTCATTCGTAGAGTTGATCATCCCTCTCGATCCCGTCACCCCCCTCGATCTGACCACAGACGCCCCCCACACGACTCTCGCCATGACAGACGCCCCACCCAACCCGCTAATCAGGATCCCCAGCCGACCCGCACCGATATCACCCCCGCTGATCCTCCCCTACGCGGCACTATCAACACCATCTCTGGAGGCTTTGCTAGTGGAGGATCCACCTCTTCTGCCAGGAAGAAACACCTCCGCCATATTCAATCCATCAACCACATTACCCATTCTCATCATAGATGTTGCGTCCCTCCCATCATCTTCACAGATGACGACTTTCACGGCCTTGACCACCAACAAGACGACCCCGTGGTCATCATTGTTGAAATCGAAAACTACGCCGTCAAGAAAGTCCTTATTGACCAAGGCAGCTCTGTTGACATTCTCTACTGGGCCGCCTATCAAAAACTCCAGCTTCCGGATACTGCCATGGTTCCATATGACGAACCAATCTATGGCTTCTCGGGTGAAAAAGTATCCACCCGCAGCTACATCGACCTTCACACCGTGTTCCGCGATGGAACCCAAACCAAAACCATTCCCATCCGCTTCCTTATCGTCGACGCGCCCACATCCTACAATGTCCTCCTTGGCCGCCCTTCACTCAACACCCTTGGCGCTGTCGTCTCCACCCCCATTTGGCCATGAAGTTCCCTTCCCCTTCTGGTGACATCCTCACCGTCCATTGCGACCAACGTATGGCACGCGAATGCTACATGGCTAGCCTGCGCCCACAACTCCCAATCCAGCAAACCAACCACATTGAGCGACCACCTGGCTCCAGCATCGCCATGTCAGGCGAAAATCTAGACCCCAGAGTGGGCCGGGATGTTCGTCTCGAACCTGTTGAAGAGACCTCCCCTCTAGAACTTCCCAATGGCCACTCCATCAACCTAGGCACCGGTTTGAACTCTGATGAGTGTGCCATCATCACACCTATCTTTGTCAGCAACACGGATCTTTTTGCCTGGTCAGCCGTTGACTTACTTGGGGTAGACCCTCTAGTAGCATTCCATAAGCTATCCATCTACAAAGAAGCCTACTATATCTCCTAGAAAAAACGTAAACTTGGCGAAGAACAACGCCTAGCAGCTAAAGCTGAGGCCGACAAGTTACTGAGTGCAGGATTTATCGAAGAAGCTCAATACACCACTTGGCTTTCTAATGTGGTCTTGGTCAAGAAAGCCAATGGCAAATGGCGAATGTGCGTAGACTACACAGATCTCAACAATGCCTGTCCTCGAGATGCCTACCCCTTACCCAATATCGACCGACTCGTTGATGGCGCGGCAGGAAATAAAGTACTTAGTTTTTTGGATGCATATTCCGGATACAACCAAATCCCTATGGCCGCATCTGATATGAGCAAGACCACCTTCATCACGGATGACATCAACTACTTTTACAAAGTTATGCCCTTTGGTCTTAAGAACGCTGGAGCAACCTACCAACGACTGATGGACAAAGTTTTCAGCCATCTAATGGGACAATGTGTCGAAGTATACGTTGACGACATGGTTGTCAAGTCTCCAAGTCACCACCAACATGCCAAGGACCTCTCGGCGGTCTTCTTCGTGTTACGCCAATACAACCTTCGCCTCAACCCGGACAAGTGTGTATTTGGCGTCGACTGCGGTAAATTTCTCGAATTTATGTTAACCCAGCGCGGTATAGAAGCCAATCCCAAAAAGTGCAAGGTAATTATCGAAATGCGCAGTCCCACTACCATCAAAGAGGTCCAACGCCTCATAGGCCGCATTACAGCCATCTCCCGCTTCTTACCCAACCTGGCTGAACAAACCTAACCCATAGTCCAATTCCTCAAGAAATCCGCTCGGTTCACGTGGACAGACGACTGTGAACAAATATTTCAGAAACTAAAAACCACTCTCACCTCACCACCTATCCTTCACAAGTCGGACACTCGCCAACCCTTGCTAGTGTACATCACTGCCACTGACCATACCGTTAGTGTCGCACTTGTCCAAGAGATAGAGGGCACGCAACATCCTGTCTACTTCGTTAGCAGGACGCTGCAAGATCCTGAAACCAGGTATCAAATGGTGGAGAAGTGAGCCATGTCCTTGGTCCACGCAGCTCGTCGCCTACGCCCATACTTCCAAAACCACAACATCACCATCAAAACCGACTACCCAATCCAAAAAATATTGCAAAAACCAGACCTAGCAGGACGGATGTCATCCTAGGCCATCGAGTTGTTGGAATTCAACATTCGTTACGAACCCCATGGCCCCATCAAAGCCCAGTGCCACCTAGATTTTGTTAATGACCTCCAGCAAACACCCACAAAGGACCAATGGACGCTTCATGTAGATGGTTCCTCGAATTCGAAAGGTACCGGTGCTGGCATCGTGTTAGAAGGGCCTAACGACATCCTCATTGAAAAATCCCTCCACTTTGCCTTCAAAACATCCAACAACCAAGCCGAATACGAAGCCATCCTCGTCGGCCTTTCCCTTGCTCGCGAAGTTGGTGTCAAGACGTTAACGAGCAAAACTGACTTCAAGCTTACTATAGGACACCTAAATGACAAATTCCAGATTAAAGACCCCATCCTTCTACAATACTACCATCTGGTCTGCGCAGTCATTCAATCCGCCTTTGAACAAGTCCGCATCGAACACATCCCCAGAACTGACAACATCAGAGCCGACATCCTCTCCAAATTAGCCAGCACCAAATTAAAAAGTCGCCACCGATCCCTATTGCAGCAAACATTATCCACGCCTTCCATCACAATACCTACCACAACCTAACCCACGACCCAACCAACAATACTACCCCTCCCCAAGCCCACAACTGGACTACCCCCTATATCCAATATCTCCAAACCGGTAACCCCGCTCAAGATGCTGAGAAAACTTGGATGGCTAAGGCCGCCAGGTACACCATGATAGACAATGACCTTTACAAACGCGGATACGGCCAACCACTTCTCAAATGTGTCACTACAGAACAAGCGTAGTATATCATTAAAGAGTTACACGAAGGCATTTGTGGCTACCATTCCGACGCACATACTATGGCCAATAGAATCCTTAGAGCCGGTTACTTCTAGCCGACTATAGAAGCAGACTGCCAAGACTACGTCAGAAAGTGCAAACCATGCCAAAAACATGGCAACCTCATCCACCAGAAACAAGAACAACTCCATTCCATACTATCCCCATGGCCCTTTGCTAAATGGGGAATGGATATCCTTGGCCCTTTCTCCCCCGGCAAGGGGCAGGTGAAATTCTTGATTATAGCCGTTGACTATTTCACCAAATGGATAGAAGCCAAGCCGCTGACCACTATCACGACCCAACAAGTTCAACAGTTCGTTTGGAAAGATATTATATGTAGGTATAGTGTTCCACATACTATCATCACCCATAATGGCCGACAATTTATAGATAAGGAGCTAGCCAAGTTCTACACTGGTCTGGACATCAAACACACAACAAGTTCTGTAGAGCACCCACAAACAAATGGGCAAGCAGAGGCGGCCAACAAAGTTATCCTAGTGGAATTGCGTAAGAGATTAGATAATGCCAAAGGTCGATGGCCTGAAGAGCTGGTAGAAGTGTTATGGGCTTACAGGTGCACCCCTCAATCATCAACAAACGAATCCCCATTCAGCCTAGTGTACGGTGCAGACGCCATGATACCGGTCAAAATTGGCGAACCATCCCTGCGCCGAGAACTGTACGACCCAACCCACAACAATCAAAACATGGCCACTCATCTCGACCTCCTACCCGAACTCAGAGAAAAAGCCCAGATACGTGACTTAGCCGCTAAAGAAAGAGCTGCCAGAAAGTATAATGCAAACATATGTCCACGATCGTTCGTAAGCGGAGACTTAGTATGGAGAATGGCCAGCAGTGCAAGAAAGAAGGATGGCAAGTTCTCCGCAAACTGGGACAACCCATGTCGCATACGTGAAGACGCATGAGGAGGAGCTTATCGCCTGGAACATTTATCTGGGGAAGAGATACCCAACACTTGGAATGTATCCCACCTCAAATTCTACTTTAGTTAAATGTATACTGTATTGAACTGAATACTTGTAACCCTGGGTGTACTCTTTTTCCTCACCTGGTCTTTTTCCCCTAAGGAGGGTTTTGGCCAGGGAGGTTTTAACGAGGCACCCCAGATTCAATGAATAAAACAAAGGGTTCTGAACTGTATGACTATTCTCTATTTTAACTTTCACATTCGTTTTTAGTTCCCCACCCTTATCACAAGTAAGCGGCCTCGGTCGAACACCCTTAACTTGATGTTAACTCGTTTTTAGTTCCCCACCCTTATCACAAGTAAGCGGCCTGGGTCGAACACCCTTAACTTGATATGAACTCATTTTTAGTTCCCCACCCTTATCACAAGTAAGCGGCCTGGGTGGAACACCCTTAACTTGATGTTAACTCGTTTTTAGTTTCCCACCCTTATCACAAGTAAGCAGCCTGGGTCGAACACCCTTAACTTGATGTTAACTCGTTTTTAGTTCCCCACCCTTATCACAACTAAGCGGCCTGGGTCGAACACCCTTAACTTGATGTTAACTCGTTTTTAGTTCCCCATCCTTATCATAAGTAAGCGGTTGGGTCAAATACCCTTAACTTGATGTTAATTCGTCTAAAGTTCCCCACCCTTATCACAAGTAAGTGGCATGGGTCGAACATCCTTAACACACAATAGCATACGCAAACATCCCATACATACACAAATATGAAGAGCAATTAACCCGCAAGTAACCGACATTCATAGCAAACATCAAAATAAAGCAATGTACGAGTTATTACAGACTGAGAATCATTAAACCAGATTGGAAATATTAAATTAAAAATCCTAAGCTGCCTTCTGCTCGAAGTCCTCCACCACCTCGTTACCACCAGCATCGGACTCGACCGCCTCCTTCTCCCCATCCCTCTCTAGGCTAGATTCCGCCTCATCTATAAGCACACCATCGACAACATCTTTATTCACATCAAACCTAACATCATTAACATCAACAATCTCATAAAATAGTAACGCTTGTCGAACACCCTTCTGAAAGCCATTGATATGTTCTTGAATTATACCGCTCTTCAAGTCTTCTAGTTCACCCTCCAGCCCATCATGTTTCTCCTTGATATCATCGTAGTCGGCCTCGACATCTACAATTCGACCCTTTAGCTTTTCCTCAGAATCAAGGCACCGCACCCTCTAAGTAACAAGTCTTTTCCTCTCCGCTTCCCACTCCTCCTTTTCCTTCTTCCAAGCCTCTTTTTCTTTAGCGTGCTTGTCCACCTTATCCTGCAACTCCTCCACCTTGGTCCGGTTACCTTCCTTCAGCTCCCTCTCATATAAAGACCCCACACGTCGACTAAGTAACAAGGTCTTACTGCTAAACTCCACCATAGCCTTCACCAAAGCTTTCGGCTCCATATTATCAATGGAGTCCATCAGCGACTCTGCCACGTTAATCTCAATGTCCTTCCGAACGGTAGTCTCCGGAAGCTCAATCAACCCAGCTTCCGGCCCCTTCACCCCACTTTACCTTTGCCTGGCCTAGTCGGCAACTCTGCTTTCCTTTTAGTACCACCATACACGTGGACGTCTACCAGTGAATCTTGCAGATTGGGGACCTCAGTGTTCCCTGCAGCTTTAGCCTTCACTGCCTTTTCCTTACGGAAGGTTTGGAAAAGTGTCAAGTTTTTCTTGCCAAGCTACGCCATATGCCCTAAATTACACAACACACAAATCGTCAAAATACTTGAACGTATAACAATGCTCAAAGTTACAAAAAAATACCTTCAATATCTATAATTGGGTGAACCGAATTATACACCCTAACTAAGCCCTTAGTGGGCATCTTATCGCTAAATTGCATCAAAGTATCCACCACATCCTTCTCAACCACCGACAAATCCTCCTTCGATATCACCTTATATCTCCAAGGGTTGCCGGTCCAGAAGAACGAAAATTTAGTATTACCATCAGCCATATAGAAGTGTGACCGACCAGCCAGTTTCACTACAACCTTGAAGAACCCATCTTTAAAATGCTTGAACAATTGAGTGAAAGCGTCCAATCTGTTGAGACCAGGCCAACTAATTAGCGACAACCATGTTATCAGACTCTTCGGCATCGTAACAAAAAAGTATAGGAATGCTCGAGGAGACGGTTCCAAGTACAGCGCCATGCACAATAATTTAAAAGCTTGTAAGTACGCCCAGCTGTTCGGATGAAGCTGAGTAGGGGCGACGTTCAATAATCGCAGCACTCCCATGGTGAATTCGTCGAACGATAGCCGGATGTGCAGCTGCGAGAAATGGCACATGTACATGTAAAAGAACTCTTCGGCTGCTCCTTCTCGACCATGGCACACACATTCCACAACGGTAACCCGCTCTGGAGCAATTATGTGCTTTTGCACCCCCTTCTCGAAAATATGTGTGCAGTTCAACCACGACTTTAACAAACGCGACCACCGGAACAACGATCGCTGTGTCCGCATGTCTGCCGCCACCCAATTGCTCTCCGCCAACTCCTCAGGCGGATCTTCCCTAACTTCAACCACCCTCTCCATTGGAATTCTCCCTACACTACTCGTCTCTTCCCTATCACTAGTATCATCTCGACTACTTCCACTATCGCTAGACCGCTTACTACCCGAATCTGACAACGAAACCCTATCGCTACTACTAGACATACTTGATTCTTTTAGAAAAGATGACGGAGGAGGAAAGGAAGATATTGGACAACTCTAAAACGCACACGAACAGATTTTTTGCAAATGAGACAAAGTGAATGCACTGCCAACGTTACCTTCATTTATACACGTGAATCTCAAACGTCATAACCCTTTCCCACCAAAAACATAACTCATTTCAATCATCACAAAGTATCAAAATGGCGGCGTCAAACCTCCCTAAATCAGCCTTCTGACACCCTTTCACCTGCCACAAACCCCTTCACCTACTCGATATTCGTTCATATCTTTTAGCCTTAACATTGTTCATCACACTTAAAGGCTGGGGGACTGGTGTATCACACCTAACCGGTCACGACTAGCACATCAGCACATATCATCCTTCACCAATATACTATATCGGCAAAGGTTGGGGGACTGGTGTACCGTACCTGACCAACTTAACCATATAAATAACGACCCCCACGTATATGCCGAAAACAACCCAAGTACACGCCTCGAGCCGGCATAAACCTAAACTCATAACAAAACGGCCAACCTAGGACAATGCACGGCCAAAGACGACATCAGCCAACTGGAGAAGTAACCAGATCAGACCGTCCCTAAAGACTTAGCGAAATGAAAGCCCCCTGACATCCAATAAGCCCGCAATAATCGAACTAAGGGCCTGGGCCAAGGCCCAGGCCCACCTATAGCCCAAACTAGGGTCCAGCCCATGACATAACCAAACATAATTAAGGCTCTATAAATACAAGCCGACATGTACCAATCGGGAAGAGGTCAACTGAGGAGATAGCGGACTACATGGGTAAGGTGACGCTTGTGCCTAACTTATCTTGTTTGTTCTCTGTTGGAATAATTTTTTATTTTTTAGTATCTCTTACATCAAACAAATTGGTGAAACAACTAAGTATGTCTTTTAAAATAAATATTTTATATAACAACATACATTTAAATTAACTTTTTATTACAGTTTGCATCATTAACAAAATATTAACACATAAACTAAAACATATTTTAACTTTTTAATCTCTCTTAAGAAATATATTTTTCACGTCAATAACTATATTTGTAAACACAGTTACCTGGATTCAATTTTCTAAAAGCCAACGCAATTCCCTTCGCCAAAAAATGAAGTAAAGGGAAATTGTATTAAAAAAGTGTGAGAGAAAAAACTTTTAAAATACTTTCTATTCGGCACATCAATTTTTTCTTACATATGAGACATAAAAATAAATAGATTTTCTTATCGAAAAATGTTAGTGGTTAATATTTTGTTGAAATCACGACATTTTTAAAGAACTAAAGCGCGACTTCTCTTCAAAAAGTGAGAGAACAAAACTTCTCAAAATACTTTCTATTAGGCACATCAATTTTTTCTTACATACGAGACATAAAAATAAATAAATTTTTTTATTGATAAATGTGTTAACTCTCAATATTTTTCTTGTGCAAGAGTTAAATTGCTACATTTTTTCAATTTTTTTTTAGTTAAATATGTTTTTAGTCACTATGTAAAATTGAAATTTATTCTTGTCTAAAATTCTGATATATTTTTGTCTTCAAATTTTAAAGAAAAATAGATATAATCATTTTAATTCAATTATTTAATAATTTTTTGACGTTTCAAATATGTTTTGCAATAGACAATGAATCGAAAATAAACAACTCAAATGTTATCATGAAACGGATTTGACACCTCTACATAATTGGATTCAGATGATGCTATTCATTCATCATTGAAGTTTGATAATAAAAAATATATCAAATTTTGAACAAAGATGAATTTCAATTTTATGTTAAAGTTCACATAAAAACATAGTTAACTCTTAAAATGTATCAACGTACTTAAATTTTTTTAATCTATACAACTTAAAAATATATTTATTGAATTGAGAAAAATAAACATGACAAAATATTAAATGATTTATCATGATTCGTTCATCTTAGAGTTGTATAGGTTTGACCCCTCTTTGTTGCATATTCAAAATAGAGTTGAGAGAAGATCCGACAGAGAATTTTGTTAATAAGTTGCCAGTACCAAATCCTCCATTGCTTCCAAAACAAGAGTGGACCAAAAATCATTCCATGACCAAAAATCATTCCATGGCCAAAAATCAGTCCCAGTTCCACACTAAGAAAATTCCAATCAATGGTAGAAACTAAGGTTTGATGTTGTTGTAACACCCCTGGCTCTCTGCCATCGAATTCATCAGTCAATGGAGGACTGTAGAGGCCATCATTGCCTTGAAAGGAAGAAGCTGGAAATGACTGAAGTTGGGTACTTGTTGGGATCTTTCCCACCAAATGATTCGAGGAGAGGTTCAAGAATGATAGGAAAGATAAACTTGCAAGCTCTGTGGGAATATTTCCTTCCAGTGAGTTATTTGATAAATCTAGGGACTCAAGCTCCTTCAGATTTCTAATTGACGGTGAAATTTGGCCAGAAAAAGCATTGTTTGACAAGTTCAGTGCATAGAGTTCCTTAAAGTCAAATAGCTGTTTTGGTATTTCTCCTTCAAAATGGTTGGATGAGAAGTCAATCGAAGTGAAAACACTTAAAATCTTAACCAGATCCCTCCGTTGCCCTTTCATTGTAACTGTCACTGAATCATAATAATATAATTTGCTCCATTTTGTCCCAATTCTATGCATATCATAATTGATACGTTTTACCATGTATGCTGGTTGGTTTTCATCAGACACCGTTGCTTGCCACCTTGTGAAGAAGGTTTGAGGTAGCTTGCCACTGAAATTGTTAATTGCTAGATCGACTATTTGAAGAACGGGCCATGTGGCATTGGTTCTCCACTGAGGTCAAGGGCAGTAACATGTCCCTTCTTGTCACAAGATACCCCCATCCAGCCGCAGCAATCCTTACTTGGATTCCATGAATCTAGTCTGTTCTCATAGTCGAATGTGAGGTTGTTCTTGAGTTGGAGCAGCAATGACCTCTGATCATCATGACAAAGGCCAGAAACCACAAACAGGTTGTTACAGAGGCACAGCCAAAACAATGGCATCACCACAAGTGCTGAGACTAACTCGGTTCTCATTGTAGATTGTAACTATGATAACCGTAGAAAACTGAAATACAAATAGTTGTTCCCATTTCCAAAAGCATATTTGTTATGTGTAAAAGCTCGCAACTTCTTCCACGGGAAAGTCTTTGGTCAATGGTGACTTTCACTAGGAACCCACCATCGCCACTTTTTAGGAACGTTCCAGTTGGGTTTCTTGAAGGTTCACTCCAGGCCCACATTTTCAATGCTATTATTAATTTCATTATTTTCTTACTCCGAACTTTGTCTTGTATTAGTATTTTTACGTGCGCGGAATTTTAAAAATTATAACATATTTATTTTATTAATTTGAATTCATAAATAATATGTGCACGGGATTTTAAAAATTATAACATATTTATTTTATAAATTTGAATTCATAAATAATATAGTTATAATTTAATTTAAATATTTTATTTAATAAAATTAAATAATAATATTTTGATTGTTTAGAGAAATATATTTAAATTATATATATATATATATATATATATATATATATATATGATAAAATATAATATATATAATTATTTTAAATAATATATTCTTATTGAATTAATCAAAATAAAGAATTTAAATTTAATTTTAAATGAAATAGGAAATGTATAAAAATGTAAATAATAAATTGTATAAAAGAAAGGGTGAATGATACAGAAACCATTAAGTCAAATCTGTAAAAATACAAAAGTTATATCATCCAAAATGTTATATAAAACTATTAATGATAGAACATGAAAAAAAACGTAAAGAGTAAATCTTGAAAGGATACAAAGGTTAGACAATACATAAAAGAAAATGTAAATAGCAAATCTAAAACCATAAATAGTAAATCATTCAAAATAAATATAATGAATAGACTATGTAAAAATATAAAAATCAGACGATTGGTGGACTCATCTAGTGCAATTATCATGTTTCATGTTTCAGTACAAATTCATATTTTAATTTTTTTTAAATGACAAATTATAAATAATATAAATATAAATAATTGAGTTCGTGTTAGAAATACAATTATATCGAATAAATTGAAAAAGATATATGTTTTTTTGAAATTCATTTACATATTTGTTGTTATTAACTAAGTAAACATATATATTACAACTATTTTGACATCTTCATGAATTTTATTTACTCCATTTTGAATTTCATTTGGTATATGAAGAAATTAAATTTTATTTAACATGACTGTTCATGTTTTTTTTTTTTCTGAAAATACATTTAAGAAAGAAAATGAATGAAAAAAATTCAAAATAATTGATGGAATTAGGATTTAAGGTTTTGTTTAATTAACAATTCCAAAACTATGTATTTTAGAATATTCTTAATATTAATAAGGTTATGAATTAATAGTCGTCCATTGATTTGATACAATCATATGATTGATATGATTGATACTTATATGATTCATTACTCTTTATGTAATATTTTTTATTAACTATTTGATTTATATCTTTTCTGGATTACCATGTTGTATCTATAGATAAGACTCTTCCTACCAGTATAAGCTCACACAAAAAAGTTGCTCCATATTCTCTCATTCTCTGTTCTTCCTTCTATTTTCTATTCTTCTCTATATTATTAGTTTTATTTTATAACACGTTATCAACACGATGCTCCAATCAACTGAGGGTTAGTGCAACCAACTGAGGGCTAGTGGAAGTTTTTTCTCTTTGAGGACAATGTTTTGCATATGTCTTCATCTAGACTCTTCTTAATCCTTTCTTCATTTATAATTTTATCAATTTTATCTTATATTGTTATTTTCATCGCAAGAATGATTTAACTTTATCAATCTTCATCTTTGTCTGATTATTATTATTATTATTATTATTATTATTATTATTAGTAGTAGTAGTAGTAGTATTAGTATTATTACTATTACTATTATTTGTTATGCTAATTCTAAACATGTCAAACCTTACAAATTTTGAATTTGTGGGATTTGTGACCCTTGATATTACAAGCAAGAATTACTTATATTGGATATTAAATGATGAAATACATTTAGATGCAATGGGTCTTAATGATATCATTAAAGAAAAAAATAAAGTATCTGAGCAACTAATTTGCTCCTGTGAGAACAATATTGTGAAAAAAATTTTACAAATATTATGAATTTATTTCACGCCTTTGTATGGCTGAACAAAACAATGAAGTTTTGATGAAAAATCATGAGATTCGCCCAACTGGTTTTGCTCCATTCCTAGAAGTGAATGCAACAATATTTGATTTATATTTTCATGATTGTTATATTGATTATGTACATGGTCATAAATGTAATTTCAAAGACACATTTTGTCACCAGAAGTGGCACAATAATGTGAAAAAGGAAAAAGGAAAATGTGAAAAATATTAACAAATAAGATAAAAGTATATATTATCATTATAGTGGTAAAGGTCATTTTAGTTGTACTTGTCGTACACCAAAGCATCTACAAATAATGAGAAGAACATAAAACCACACTTTGACTATGAAGATAGTGATTCTGATTATGGCCATATGGATGCTACTCATCTTGATATTATTATTTTCTTTGCTAAACCAAATGGAAGCATTGGTCACATCATTGGTTATGAGAGTGTGAAAAAAATATCATATTGATATTTACGTTTATATGAAGAATGAATATTGGCACTAATACCAATGATGAGGATATGTTTCTTATTGATAGTGCAACAACTTATACAATTCTCAAGAGTAATAAATTTTTCTTTTGTTTGATAATGCGAGACATCAAGGTTAGTATTATTTATATAACTACAAATATATTTGAAGGCTCTGGAAGAGCTATTATACTTCTACCAAAAAGTTGAATAGAAACTTATTAAGTTTTAAGGATATTTGTCTTAATGGATATCATATTGAGACAAACAATGGAAAATATATGAAATATCTTTATATCTCTACAATTGAGTTGAAAAAAAAATGTATTGGAGAAATTATGAACATTCTCTTATGGTTTGCATTACACATAAATTAGTAGAATTGAAAAGCATGTCATGGTAAATAAGAAGTTTATGAATCAAAATGGATGTCTTTTTTGGCATGATTAGTTGGATGATTTGTACTACGCATATATTAGTACAATTCAAATGCATGTCATGGCAAACCAGAAGTTTACGAATGAAAAATAATTCCTTGCTTGGTATGATTAGTTGAGTCATCCTGGATCTTTTATTATGCGAAAAAAAGGGTTAAGAAACTCACGTGGACACCCACTTAAGAGTCAAGAAAATTCTTCAGACCAATGAGTTCTCATGTACTATACGTTCATAGAAGTTGATAATAAGACCATCACCAGAAAAATTAGAAATGAGTCAATCTCATTTTCAGAACGAATATAGGGTGATATTTGTGGTCCAATACACCCACCATGTGGATCATTTATATATTTCATGGTTTTAATTGATGTATAAACTAGATGGTCACATATTTGTTTATTATCAGCTCACAAAAAGTATTTGCAAAGTTATTAGTATAGTTAAGAGCTCACTTCCCAGATTATCCGATTAAGAAAATATGTTTTGATGATATTGGTGAAATTACATCTCATGCTTTTCATGAGTATTGTATATCAATTGGAATTGAAGTTGAGCATCCAGTAGCACATGTTCATACTCAAAATAGACTTGCGAAATCATTACTAAAACGTCTAAAATTGGTTGCAAGATCATTACTTATGAGAGCTAATCTTCTAATGGCTACTTGGAGATATGCAATTTTGCATGTTGCATTATTGATTTGCATCATGTCAACAAGTTATCACAAATACTCTATTATGCGGTTGGATTTTGGTCAATGACCTAATATTCTCATGTAAGAATTTTTTTTAGTGTGGTGTATATGTCTCAATTTTCCCACCAAAAGGGACTATGATGGGTCCTTAGAGACGATTGAGAATATATGTTGGATATGATTCTCTCTCAATAATAAAATATCTTGAACTACCAACAAGAGACTTATTTACCGTTCGACTTTTTGACTGTCACTTTGATGAATAAAGTTTTTCCAACATTAGGGGGAGAAAGAAAACAATTGGAAAAGAATATTGGTTGGAATGAATTATCATTATCTTATCTTGATCCTCGTACAAAAGAATGTGAACTGGAAGTTCAAAGGATAATTCATTTACAAAATTAGTCAATCAATTACTAAATACTCTTACTAACATAAAAGGTAATCAAATCATATATACTAGTTGTGAATGCTTCGAGTATATTTGATATTAATTCATAACACGCCTGAACCGTGGTAGGCCTGTTTGTTCCAAAGACACGTTTGAAGCATGGTAGGCCTATTGGTTCCAAAGATAAAAACTCTTAACTGAGAAAGAAAGCTAAAATGCAAGATGACCTAATTGAAAAGGTAGAAATCCCAAAATATTTATTTGACATAATTAATGATTTAGTTCCAGAAAAACCTCTAATACATGAAATTTTTGAAAAGCATGAAATCTCAACAAATTATGACATGAATCATATAATATGTAACCAAAATGAAGTCAACATTGACGAAACTTTTACATTAGATGCAACAATGTTGCAATATTTGATTATCCTAGTTGCACAACAAAGTTTGCATTTACATCTACTGGATGATGTTACAGCCTATTTGTACGGTTCTCTTCAGAATCATATTTATATGAAAATCCTTGAAGGATTTTATTGTCCCAACAAGGCAAATTCTAAAGAGGGTTATTCAATAAAATTGAACAAGCTCTTTTATTGATTAAAGCAATCAGGACACGTGTGACATAATTGTCTTATTGAGTACTTATTAAAAGAAGGATATAGAAATGATCCTATTTATTCTTGTATTTATATGAAAAGATCCAAAAATGAGTTTGCCATAATTGTTGTATATGTAGATGACATAAACATCGTTGGAACTCCTAATGAGCTCATAAAGGCAATTGATTGTTTAAAGAAAGAATTTGATATGCAGGATCTTGGAAGGACAAAGTTTTGTTTGGGATTACAAATTGAGTATTTAAACAAAGGTGTTTTAGTATATGGACAAAAACACCTTTGTTTAAATGCTCAATTTTTAATCCCAAACAAAACTTTGTCCTTCCAATGGTGGGGAGGTCATTAGATGTTGATAAAGACCCTTTTAGACCTCAAGAAAAAGATGAAGAACTCCTTGATCCTGAAGTACCATATCTTAGTGCTATAGGAGCACTAATGTATCTTGCTAATTATACTCGACCTGATATAGCATTTACTATAAATTTGTTAGCAAGATATAGTTCTTCACCCACAAGAAGACATTTGAATGGAGTAAAACAAATACTTTGTTACCTTAAGGGCATTATGAATATGGACTTATTTTACCCAAATGATTCAAAATCACATTTAATGGGTTATGCAGGTGTAGGTTATTTATCAGATCCTCATAATGGTCGATCACAAACAGGATATTTGTTCACATGTGGTGGCACAACGATTTCATGGCGATCTATGAAACAAACAATAACAGCAACATCGTCAAATCGTGTAGAAATTTTAGCATTGCACGAGGCAAGTCGTGAATGTGTTTGGTTAAGGTCTATAATTCAACATGTACGACAAACTTGTGGTTTATCCTCGGGAAAAATGAAATCAAGAACTATATATGAAGACAATCGTGCATGCATTGCTCAATTGAAAAAAAAAAAGGATATTAAAGGAGACAAAACAAAACATATTCTTCCAAAATTCTTTTTCACTGATGATCTTCAAAGAAATGGTGATGTAAAGATCTAAAAGGTTCACTCATGTGAAAATCTAGCAGATTTATTTACAAAGTCTTTGCCAAGAGGAACTTTTGAGCAATTGGTTCACAAAATTTGACTCCTTCATCTTAATAATGTAAGTTTACATGAGGGGAGAAATAAAAGATGTAAAGAACAATATTATTTACAAAGTCTTTGCCAAAGGATTTTTCCTAGTAAGGTTTTAACGAGACACATTCTTTTATCAATGGACACCCAAGGGGAGTGTTATGAATTAATGGTCGTCTATTGATTTGATACAATTACTCATATGATTGATATGATTGATACTCATATGATTCATTACTCTTTATGGAATATTCTGTATCAACTATTTGATTTATATCCTTTCTGGGTTACCATGTTGTATCTATATATAAGACTTTTCCTATCAGTAATAAAACACACAAAAAAGTTGTTTTCTATTCTCTCAGTTCTTCCTCCTATTCTTTATTCTTCTCTATGTTATTAGCTTTATTTTATAACAGTTTTTGTTTTTTTTTTTATTTGTAAAATATGATTTTGTGTTATTTTAGTACTACTTATTTCACCACATCTAACTTCTCTTGATGGAATACGCATTTATTCCTTTTGCAAATGATAATCCACATTAAAAAAATAAAATAAAATATTACTACATTTTTTCTATTATTTATTAACTTTACCTAAATGACTTTAGTTAAGATTTTAAAAAATAAAATAATACAAAAATGTTTAAATTAGGAATTTTGATGAAAACTTTTACTTTTTGTCCATTAATTCAAAGTCTCTAATTTAATACAAAACATCATTCAATTACCAATATTTAAATTGACATATTTAATGCTGAATACATTTATTCATATTTTATTACTATTAGTAGAAAATGGTTACTCAAAAATAATCATTTTATTAAACGGTTATGAAAAATAACCAGCATCATATTTTTTATGTATGCATTAACCAAAAATATTATAATTTTTTTTTTATTATTAGAAAATAAGATATAAGTATTTTAAAGGGTTAAGTATGTTTTTAGTCCCTGAACTTTGACCCAAAATTGGAATTCGTCCCTGGTCGAAACTTTGATAAATTTTGGTCCCTAAACTTTAAAAATGAATGAATATAGTCCTTTTAATCCAATTTTGTTAACTTTTTTTTAGGTTTCGAATACATTTTTCAGTAAATATTGAGCCGAGAATGTGTCAAACGGCGTAAACAACCCTAATATTTACTGAGAAATGCGTTCGAAACCTAAAAAAAAGTTAACAAAATTGGGTTAAAAGGACTATATTCATTCATTTTTAAAGTTTAGGGACCGAAATTTATCAAAGTTTCGACCAGGGACGAATTCCAATTTTGGAGCAAAGTTCAGGGACTAAAAACATACTTAACCCGTATTTTAAATATATATTGGTATTGTCATAAATTTGTGTTAAAATCTAATTACAATCTTTTATCCTCAAAATCACTTTAAGATTATGATTGAAGCCGTCAAAAACAATCCCATTTTCATTTCAATAGGTTTGGTTTGAAAATAAATTTTCTTTTTTAATTTTTATAAATTTTAATGAAAATAAAAAGGTAAATTTCCTTTTCATTGCGCTTTTTTATAATTTTTTAAAATAAAAAAAATGTAATGAATTTTTTTAATCGAAATGGTTAACTTAGATAAGTCTAATATATGTCAACCAAGAGAGATTGAATTGGTATTTCAAGATTTTTAGTATTTTGAAAAGTTCTTGAAGTGTTTTTCCATCTTTATCATATGCTCCAATCAATTTACCAACTTATGTTAATAGATTAATTCAAACAATTAAGAATAATAAAAAAGAATAAAAAGAAAGAGAGAATGCAACAAGTTTTATACTAGTTCGATTCAAGATGAATCTACATATCCAGCTTTCTTCTAAGAACTTGATTTACTAATCAAGAATTCTGCTTAGAAGCAATGCCTTCACAAAATTACAATTAGACATTCACCTACACATAGTACAAAAAAAAAAAGCTAAATTGCAGAGGTTTTAATTTTGTTTAGCGGGAGTTTTTACCCTCCACAAAATATTTTGCAGAGGTTTTTCAAACCTCCACAAATAGGTTCCCCATAAGTTATTTGTGGAAGTTTTCTACAACCCCTGGTACCAGGTTTATATTGTGGAAGTTTTTTAATGGAGGGTTATAACCTCTACTATTCATGACTATTATTTTGTGGAGGTTTAAAACCTCTTTTATTTCCATAAACCTATTTGATTCCAAAGTTCCTGTTTTTCATTTTTTTTTTGTGGGAGTTAATACCCTCCTCAATTCGAGGATTATAAAACCTGTTTCGTTTGTATTATTTAATTTGTGGATTTATTACTGTATTTTTCTTGCGTTATTCATATCTCATAAAAAACAATATTTTGTTTGTAATTAGAATTTCCTACTATACTTGACAATGTATGTCACCATTTGAGGTACTTATATTTTTATATCAACAATATTTTTTTGTAAACTTCAATCAAATACTTCAACCAAAGTGCTCAAATATATATCATTAGAACTTTTGATTCTCAAAATCAACATATTAACATAAAAGCAATTTAAATTGAAACAATTACAACTTAATCCATACTTACTCAAAGTTCATAATACACTAAAATAGTTTCATCCTAAAAAACATCATCAACACCCTAAATGTTGCTACCACCAGATGATCCTCTTATACCCATATAAGACTTAGGCTCATTTGCATCACTGGTTTGCTAAAATTATAAAAGATAAATATTAGCTGCAAGAAGGACGTCAATCTCAAATCATGAAATCAACATGCATATACTAAAATAGTTTATTACTGGATCATTGACCTGCACAAAAATCATGATTATTTGGTATCGATGATTAACTCACATCGATAAATGTGGAGGAGGCTTGTTAGCTCTCCTAAATCGCTTCCGAAGCTGAAGAGAGAAACAGAGAAATCACCATTCCACAATTAACCTCTTTTGGCACCGGTTTTTTTGAACCGAAGCATATAACCCTCTTTTGCTTCGGGTTTTCGCTGAACCGAGGCATAAAAGTTGTCTGGAATTGCAAAAATGCCACCGCGCCATTATATGCTTCGGTTCCTGACCAACCAAGGCATATAAGGTGAGGTAAAAAGCAAAATCTGCACTAATGAGAACAATTAAATTTAATTTAATCTCAGAAAAGAAAAATAAAATAAAAAACCTGATTAAGATTGAGTATAGTGGATTCTCTTATGTAATAATCATTCCTATCATTATGCAGAACCTGAAAATTACTACTCACAAATTACTAATAATATTGCAAATTCAAAATAAAATAAAAAAATCCTAGTCACTTGACATTCTCATGCTTTGAATCATAACGAGACCTTACTAGCCATGGGTAATGTTTCACTGGACGACTTTCTATCTGAAATCGCACCAAAGAAATGAGAGCAAAGAAGCACGAGTTTTATGGTATACTAGATTAAAACTTTAAACACTAAAACATTATGCAATAATTTTAATGAATTTTTATAATACAAATTTAAAATAGTTTAAAAGAAAATAAAAATTGTAACTCGATAAAAATTATGAAAAGGTATATAAAAACTAGTACTTTTAATTTTTAAAATTCCTATTATACATGTAGTTTTAATTCCAAATGAAGAATTACATTATGCCCGTTAAATCTAAACTTATGGTGCTTAAATTTCTGGAATAACAAAGAGAATAAATTTAATCTATATTACTAAAAGTTACCAAGGTTTTCCAAAATTAATACAAAATCAATATCAGGGTTAAGTGTTGCAACGGCTAGTGGTGCAAGTCATTCTTCTAAAGATTCTCAAAAAAAGATATATGGGAATGTTTATTAACGCTAATATTCCAACCTATAATCCAAATATAAATGAACATATTAAACTTTTACTCCTCTAAATCTAAATTATGGGTTATTCAGGTTTCTTACATATATAAGATACAAAATCATCATAACAGAGAGAAACATAACTTATAAATCACTAGTAAATTGAACTCATAGAAGAATCCAAGAAAAGAAACTTTAATTTGGTGAACATTAAGAATGAGCTTTCAAAAAGGAGAGTAGAAAGAAAAACAACTAATATAAGGTTTGGATCAATCTCTGACCCTGCATATAAAAAATATTAATTACTTATATTATTTTTAAACAAGAAGTTGTGAAAGCTTATTAAATTGAAAATATTCTAAAATTCCAGTATACATGATCCAAGGTTCTACATTGAAAAACCTTTTCTTTTGTATCGCTAAGTACACAAGTTTCAAACTAACTAGCATAAAAACATAACAAACTTACCAAGATGAAAAGGAATGAGCTTTTGAAGAATCTTCCTTCCATTGATGCGCAACACCAAAGAATGATACAGCTTCCTCTCTCTAACTAAACTACACCTTTCCAATGCTTCAATATCATCTTCCAGTGAATTCAAACCATAGAGACTCTTCCTCATGTCAGCAAGTGACAACAAGGCATCACAAACCCTTTTAGGCAGCAAGGATTTCTTGCTCATATTAAATGCTTCGTTAGGGAAGATATTATCATTCAAATGGGTAGTTCCACCATTTGATTCAGGACAATTCCCAACAACTGATACCGATCCAAAAGGAAACTCTTGCTCTACTGTGGCGGTCAGAAAAAGCTGAAGAACACCATTGAAGTACCAACTCGATGTCTATGTTTACAATATCATAGGAATTGCCTTGCTCGGTAAATCCATATCTATGAAGCAAAGCAGCATTACCCAATAGCCCATAAGTATAAAATACCTGTTATTAGGCAAGAGGAACTCTTATGTATTATTGTAACTTCAAGGGAATAATAAGAGGTTGCGTCAAGAGTAGCATAACACATTGAACGTTTCAATTCGAAGTGTAAAGCATATTTGCAAAACTACGTACTATAGATAAGCATGTATTACTATGAGGTCGTTTCTATGACAAAAAAAATGATAAATCACTAACTCAAAGAAGAAAAATCATATAACTGAAAGGAAAATTCTCACCTCAGTTCCACTACTGACATCTTTTATCATAATCATCTCCAACATAGAAGTATCATCCTCGCTAACTGAAGAACTCTCCAAATCACTATCAATGTTGTTCCCAACATTAGCATCAATTGATGCAATCATATCCGTAGAGGAATTTTGAACCAATGCTTCTATTTCCTTAACAATGCCCTTATCATTATTACTACCATCAACATCACTACCTGATTCATAATTAGAGGACATAGCAGTGAAATGCATATCTTCTGCACCTGTTTTATGATTGAATCTAGTGTAGAAGACAGTATACACATTATTAGAATGGGAAAATCTTCAAATCTAGATCTTATACATAAACAGGAAAGCGCGGACTCTTCAAAATAACAATTGTGTCATGTAGTTTTTGAACATTTTAGAGTTACATTTTTATATTGTTTTACTTTTATTTTTAAAATTTTAAAGCAGAGCCAATGGGAATATCATAATAATTGGATGGGAACAACAACAATAACAAAAGTTTTGTGTGCATACAATGATTCGTTTACAAATACAACAATTCCATATTTCGAATTAAATTTTTACTATGCTAAAAGCATGTATTGTATTATAGTCCTGTTTGTTAGCTATTTTCTTGCTTCATATCATATGTTGTATTTGTTTTTTCTAGCTCAAAAGACAATTTGTGCATATTACACACACAGTCAATCTCTTTGGAAAATTTGCTACAACCATTTACTTAAATTAAAAAGTAAAGCATCACCAGATTCTGATGCACTATTGCAATTCTCGAAATAGTATACAAATACAAGAAGGCAAAATTTTCTTGACAGATCAAATTTATCAGCATTTGTTGAATTTGAAAAGCCTTAAAGCTAGATCTAGAAATTATCGCTCTTGTCAACCAATCACAAATTTGAGTTACAGAGAAATTAAAATGTAAGAAATGGAAAATAAAGGTGTACACTAAGACTACAAAAGAAAACCATGTTAATGGCCATAGGCTCTACTTATAGATCTGCGAAAGGAACCATGCCAAAACCATGGTAATCATCAATCTCAAAGGATCGTGAAGATATAAGACTTTTCGCTGCAAAGTATTGTTCTATGTCAAAGAATTTCGGGTTTAGGTTTAAAGGTGCTAAATCCAATAGGGGGAGAATATTCTCTTTCTAGTCCTCATAAATCAGAGCCTTGTCTTCTTGCACTGTTTGCCTAAAATTATAAGAGATCAGAAAGTTTTCATATGGTAAAGCACATAGTGTTATATTCCAAGATTCAAATCACTGGTATGATGCCAATGCAAAGGCTAAAAGGAACGACCATAAATTATCTTATAAGTTTTCAATGTTGTGCCAATCACAACTTCTCAGATATTTTCAGTTTATTTTCCTCTTTAGTACAGAGCTCACTAGGCGATCAACATATAAACTAACTAATTGTGTCTTTTTCTCATCTTTAACGTTTAAACTCCCTTTCATTGAATATAATTGTGAAAAACACTATAAGACAGCTTTTAATCAACCCCTGCCATGACATAGTTCAGAATATGAAAATTCCAATGAGATTTTGTAATGCATAAATCAAAAGAAATGAGTTAGAATGCTTAATATATAAGGCTCCACCAACAAATACAAATGCAACTAAAATGTAGAAGTTGAGTTAAACATACTGAAGAAGTTCAATTCACTTTATCTTCATATTTTGTTCACATAAAATAGCCAACAGAGCAAAATTAACCTTTATGTTTATCTACTTCTAATTAACCTTAATGTTTATCTACTAGAGAAATGAATAACTACCGGGATAGGACATAGAGGCAGCATCCTTCGACAACAATGTCTAAATCGCCTATTAAAGAAAAAACAAAACATAAGCCACTGGAACATAAAATCTTAACCAGGAACATAAAAAATATATTGATAAGGAACCTCTAGGTAACAAAAAATTCCAGGTGCACCTTGACTCTACAGAAGCCACTGGATCACAACCACATGTGATGGAGGGCCAGAGTGATAGAGAGGGCGTAACGAAACTGAATCACATAGTCATTAATTCGCTACGAAGAGGGCTACCACAGAGGCTACGACAGAGATGGCGCGACGGAGACGGGGAAACGAAGACAACGCCATTGAGATGAAGCGACAAAGACAACGCCGACGGAGATGGCGCGACAGAGATGGCGCGACGGAGATGGCATGACGAAGACGGCACGATGGAGCTGGCGCGACGAAGACGGCGCGACGGAGCTAGCACGACAAAGACGGCGTGACGGAGCTGACGCGATGAAGATTGCTGCAATGAAGGCTACGACATGGCTTAATCGCGGAGCGGAATCGATTGGCACTCTGAACTTAGGTTTTCACTGATTGAAAGGGAAAAATTCATTAACTATTAACTTTTCTGATTTGGAAAACACGTGAATTCACTCAGAGAAGAATGTGTTACAATCTGCAGAGGTCATAAACCTCATAAAAATAAATAAAAAAATCCTATATTATCAGTTTTTATAAAATCTATCATAATCAGCCCATATGATCTTTATTTGTGGAGGTCTTTTTAACCTCCATAAAATGTCCCATGCTATATATCTTTTTTTTTGTGACAATGAATAATGATGTAAAGCAATATAATTCAAAAAGAAAAGGAATGCATCCACTTATTATTGTGAAAAAATCACAATATGTCTCTAAAGTCAAGCTTGATCGTCCAAGATGAAAGAGAAATCAAAATATATAATAATATGTAATTAAAATACTACGAAAGTTACCATTTAAGTATAACTATTTTCTATTATTCTATAGTTAATTTTCATACAAATTTTGTATTTAACTATTATTTTTCGGTATTTCGTATATCAAAAAGATATGTGAAACAAATTAATATTTTGGGTTAAATATATTTTTTGTCCCTTAACTTTTAGTGAAAATTGAAATTAGTTCCTCTTTGAAAGTTTGACTTAATTTAGTCTTCCAATTTTAGAAATGCGCAAATTTAGTCATTTTAACAAAATTTTGTTAAGTTTATTTGACATTTCAAATGCATTTCATGTTAGCTGAAAAAATTTTATTAAAAGAATTAAATCTACGCATTTTAAAAATTGGAAACTAAATTGGTCCAAGTTTTGAAGAGGAACTAATTGTGATTTTCACTCATAACTAATAGACCAAAAACATATTTAATCTTGATATTTTTAAGAAAATATTTTTATAAACTTTAAGTTAAAATATTTAAAAAATATATCAGATTAAAACACACGTGAAAACTCCTATATTTTTCTAATTAAGAATAAAATAAAAACATAATTAAAGTATACTAATGAGACAATTTTCACTATATACCAATAATATTATTTTATGTAAACTGTGTGGCCCGCCAGGCGACATGAACTGTGTGGTTAGTTTGGGTGTTCTGCGGTGATGTTGATTTTCTGGATAAATTGCCCTTATTTTGGTTGAATGAATTCTGATCTAAATTGTTGGAAATGTTATGGATGGATGTATCTTGGTGCAATGATGAATACATTATTATTAGGGTTTATGTAGGATTTGGGGTGGTTTGAAGCATGATTTGTAGATTTGAAACTGTTGAGATATTTTGTTCATTGAGTTTCAATTGATTATATGTGAAATTAGAAGCATGAATGGTGGTTGGTATGTGAAATTGGATTAATGAAATGAATTGGGGAAATTAGGGTTCTCGCCGGTGCTGGAAAAATCTAGGTTTTGCCTAGATATTAATGCATAGCTTGGCAATCCATCTTTGCGGCTAGACAATAGCTTAGTGTATTGATGCACTTGGCATTTTGGTTGTGTTGGTTGCGAGTTGGGTTTCCTATGGGCGTTATATGGACTTATGTATATGGTAGTGGTATAAATGGGCAAAGGATATTGTGAAAGGTCTAATGCATGAGATGTAATTACATGTTGATACTAAATCTAATTAGGCAAGAGATATTGGAATAACTGCATGAAACAAGTGTTGTAAGGGTAAGATGGGATTTTGCATGTTATAAATGGTAGTAGTACTAAATTTAATAGTTATGTTTGATGTGAAGTGCTATATTAAGTCACATTGGGCATAAAAACTGGTACTAAAGTTGTTTGAGTGTTGTTATTTTATATTTGCTATGAGCATGCATTATTCTTAGTTGGATTTGAATGCTATCATGGCTTTGAATTGTGGAGTATATATCAATATATATATTGGAGTGGATGTATGATTGTGTAAAGCTGAGACATGTTGAATGATATTGACGTGCAATTGGTGCTTTGATGTGTTTCTGTGATGATTAGAAGTGTGTTAGAATTGTTTGTTGAGCCTAAAAACCAGTACAATCATGTTATTAGTGTAGCGCCTGGTGGTGCGGACTAGACCGCCAGGCAATAGATACAAACAAGGAGTCCCTCACTAACACAAAAAAGCCCTATAACGTCACCCATATAACGTCTGTCTAGAAAAAGTCCCACGTTAAAAATGACCGGTGGCATTTCTGTGAATTATTTGACTTTTTTAACGTCTGCCCATTCCAACACAGACGTAATTTAACGTCTGACCCACAGTACCCCGACGTTATGTAAAAATTAACGTCTGAGCTCTCTGCCCCCGACTTAATTTAACGTCT
>Ga0214543_1003611_pt1 | contig 29920 bp, 19 predicted proteins | sample CNSS2metaG_FD_160094 | JGI IMG/M metagenome (GOLD analysis project Ga0214543, IMG submission 160094) | Root nodule microbial communities from cowpea collected in UCLA plant growth center, Los Angeles, California, USA - CNSS2 | ecosystem: Host-associated > Plants > Roots > Nodule | place: USA... | reverse complement strand
TTAATATATATATATATATATATATATATATATATATATATATATATATATATATATATATATATATATATATATATATATATTAGCATATTTTTGTGAATTAAAGTTGAGCTGGTATGGGTATCTACGAATACGGATACTATGATATTTGTACACGTCCTATTAACATGCAGGTATCAAAAATACCCGTATCCGCGGATAGCAGGTATCCATTTTTAATATCTATTTTCTACCCATTGCGAATTTTATTCGCGGATATCCACAAGTACGAATTTTTTTGACATCATAGTCATGAGAAAAGGGAGCAACAACTGCCCATACAGTTTTTTATCTTTTTTATATAAATTCTAAAATTACATTTTCTGAAATGAAAGAAAAAAAAATTTGGTTAAAACATTCACTACTGAAAGCTGTTTTATATAATTAAAAAATTATGTCATTAGATTTTGCTGGAACAGAGGACTACAGAGTCTGGTCAACCATCAAAGTTAGGAATTATTTAACTAACTTGAAACTTATATGTATAAAACAGATTATCCAAGTGTAAAGTACTATTATATTAGTTTTTGAAACTAAAAAAATAAATGAAAAAAGTTTTAAGATATAAATAAGTGTTTAAATTTGATTGTTGTTATTTTAATATTTTAACATACTAATATTAAAATATGTTATATCTTTTTTATTTTATAACTTCAGTAAACGTTGCCAATACTAGTTAAATTCAGAACAAGAGCTTGAAGATATTAATTTCATGTAAATGTTGAATACAAACTGATAACACAATGTGTTATCAAGATAACTTTATATTTTTTTTTATAAAGGTAAATTTTATTTATATATATATATATATATATATATATATATATATTTGATATAAATTTTACGTTACACTTTTAAATAAAAAAATTTATGTATATAATAATATCACATTTTAAGTAATTGTTCATAAAATTTGGCCTACCAGTGAATATTTATTGATTTTTAGATGATTTTTTGTTTAACTTGCATTGCACAATATTTTAGTACATGATACTATACAATACAAGCAGTTTGACATATGTTAGTGTATTATTTTGGATTTAGGAGAAGACAAGTTTACAACCTATGAAGACTATTTCAACTACTTCAGTTTATTTCATGTTAGATAATTTTTGACATTAATAATAATTTTTTATGGTTATTTTGTGATATGTTAATTAATGAATGATTCTTTTTTTTTTATTATCATGTGTGCTTGAGTAGAGAAATAAAAGAAGGTAATGTTTTTTTTTAATTAGAAAAAATTATTTATATATAAAAAATATAATTTGACACTCCTAAATTTTTTGTCCAAATTCTGTCATTGAATATAGTATAATAAGATTCAAATTCAACTCGGAACTCTATTTTTATAAGAAAAATCTTTGAATAATGACTAATTTTAGTGATAAAAAATAGTTAGTCGCTATACTGAACAATTTAGATATTATTTTATAAACTAAAAATTATTGGTAATTAGAATAGTTTCAGAAATTTATAATTAGTAACTAAAATAGTTTTTATTATGAATTTATCTCTAAATTAGTTACTAACATTAGCTACTGAAGTTTTAACTACAAAACAATTAGTATCTAAATTTGTCTCTAATTAAGAAATTAATCTTTAAATATATTTTTGGTTCTTAAAATTGATGATTATTTAACGGTTTCTTATATTGTATACAATAAAGTTTATAAAAAAAATGACTAATGTTGTATCATATCAAATAATATAAAAGTTATTAAATAATTTTATTTTAACAAATTAATTTTATATTTAATATATAAAAATTTCTCTTCATCACAAATTATCATTATTCAATGTCTTTTCTTTTTTCTTTTTACTTTATTTTACTCTTGGAAGTGATTATAATGATCTCACTTGTAATTATATGTTTGTGAAAATATTTTTACAATATCTTTCTTTTTATTAAATCCAAAATTCAACGCTTATTCTTTATTCCATTATTCTTAACCAGCAGTATCATAGAACACCAGTTAACATGATACTTTATTATAATTCTATTATTAAAGAAGAAAAACAAAAATAAATTCCTATGTTCCACGACAACATTGCTTAGGACACTGATAAGAAGAATCCTTTATTATTATTATGTTATTAAAGAAGTAAAACAAAAACAAATTCCTATGCTTTGCAGCAACATAGGTTTCCTATACAGGAACCACCCCCGGGGTAGGGACGACTTAAGCAAAATTGGTTACAAGCAACGTTGTTTGGACAATTCCCCTCACCAGGCTTTTGGCAATACTTCCAACCAGTTCCATCACTTGTTGCTCCTCCTACAATAAAACGAACATATATATGTCAATTATAAATCAGTATTCTTGATTATTCTTTTCATCAAATTTTAATTTTAATCTGAGTGAACAAAATATATTAGGATAAAATTAAAAGATTAATGCATTTACAATATAAATAGATTAAATATATCTTTTGATCATTATATTTTATTAAAAAATAAACTTTAAATCTAATTTAATCCCATCTAAAATATTTTTAAAATAAAATTTGCACTTCCTTATATATTATAAATTGTATTATCTTTAGTCAATATAAAAGTTTTAATACATTCTCTCGTTATGAGGAATATATATCTCAAACATGAAACTAGACATTAATAGATAATTAATGTCTAATTATAAGAAAATTAGTGAAAAAATTTCTAATTATCGGAGAAAGTAACGATAAAAAATTGGGAATTTGAGAAAAGATCAAGGAATTAGTATGCTGAAACAATTTTGGATTTATTTTTTTGTGCTTGTTGTCAATTTTGTTACCTGAAGCACCCGAAGCCAAAATGAAAACAATGTATATTATTCCCAAAAAAAAGTTTTGATTGATCATCTTAAAAGCCATTATGCAAAGATCTTGTCTTGTTTTTGTTTTTCTCTTGTGAGATGATGGATCAGAAACTGGGCGAGGTTATTTAAAGACGAATACGAAAACTAATTGAATTTGTTGCAATAAATGTTATTGACCAATTATTTCTACGTTTCATTCTCGCTGCAATTCTAATAAATTATCCTATTTAATAAATCCATTCCATCTTATTTATTAGTTTAGGTGGATATGGCAAAACTAGTTTTGTTGAATTGCATCGTATACGGACTTATCACATAACTAAAATCATAAAAAATTAAATTACACAAAAAAATATATTTTTATTCCTTTTTACTTTTAGTGAAAATTGAGATTAATTTATCTTCAAAACTTGATTCAATTTAGTCTTTTAACTTAAATACATAAATTTAGTCATTTTGATCAAATTTTGTTAAGTTTATTATTGTTCTGAAGGCGTTTCATGATAGCATTTAAGGATTTACATCATTTGACGCATTTTCGCTTCAATGTTAGTTTATGATGACTGAGAAACACGTTCGAAATGTCAAATAAACTTAAAAAATTTGGTTAAAATAACTAAATTCACACATTTCTAGAATTGGGGACTGAATTGGGTCAAAGTTTCGAGGGGGACTAATTTCAATTTTCACTGAAAATTAAGGGATCATAAACATATTTAATCCTAAATATAAAGAACATCAAAGAATATATTTATATAAATTTTAATGTATGAATAAATTTTGTATTTTTAAGTAAAAATATATTACTATATGATAATAATTTCACATTTTTTTAAAAAAGAATATATGGTTAAAAATATATTACTATATTAAAAAAAAAATTGGTTAAAATGACTAAATTTATACATTTCTAAAATTGGGGACTGAATTGGGTCAAAGTTTCGAAGAAGACTAATTTCAATTTTCATTGAAAATTAAGGGATCATAAATATATTTAATCCTAAATATAAAGAACATCAAAGAATATATTTATATAAATTTTAATGTATTGATAAATTTTGTATTTTTAAGTAAAATATATTACTATATGATAATAATTTCACATTTTTTTAAAACAATTAAATTTTTATTAAACTTTTTTATATTTTTATTTAGTTTTTAAAAGTTGTGTAAACTTTTAAATTTTATTTTTAGAATTTATTTTATTTAAATGAGTTGATATAGTGAGTATTAATTATAATTATATTTTAGAAATGTTATATTTTTATTTTAAATTTAAAATATTGTTATAATGGGTTTTTTTTTCAATTTTTATTGTGTGCAATTCTTATATTGTATCATGATGATTACTTTAATTTATGATGATAAATATTTTTTAATTTGAATTATATGAAAATTAAAAGAACAACCTCAAATACTAAAATGGCATAATAGTTAATTGTCTGCATAAAATTATTTTAAACTTTTATCAAATATTTATATTTTGGTCAAACTAAGTTATAAACTAATCAAATCAATTAATCGTTTTCCTTAAAAGACATATTTTATAATTTAATATTATAAACACATGTACTGTGGTGCATGTATATACACAATTTAAATATATATAATATTATATTAATAAAAAATGATATTGTAATGATATTATGAGATAATTAACTTAATATACAAAATAAATATATAGTTATTAAGAGCAAAGTGAAATGAATGTAGTAAAAAAAGAGAAAATAACCACTAATAAATGGAGAAAAAATTTGTTAGGATATTTTTATAAAAAATATGTGAAAGTAACTATTATTTTTTTAAAAATAAATAAATAATTTATTATAAAAGTAAAATAAAAATAATAATTTTGGAAAAAAAAATGAAATTCTATATATAATTATAGGTATTTAATAAAAAATAATATATGAATTCAAAGCATTTAATAGAGTTGTTAGTTTCAAATTAATAGAAAGACTTTCAAATAATTACTCAAAAAAGTCACATTCAATATTGATAGAGTTGTCACACTTAAAAAATGTTTTATTAATAATTAATTTTAATGACTAAAAGTTCTTAATTATCATAGTGATCAAATTAGATATATATTAATCTATAAAATAAAAAATTATAGACTACTAAAATAGTCATTAGTATGAATAAAAAATTATAATTAGTTTCTATATTGGTTTATAAAATTTAGCTACCAAAGAAAATTGGTCACAAAAAATTAGTTATCAAAATTTTTCCTACCAAAGAATTGGTTTCTAAATTAGTCTTTAATTAATTAATGACCACTTTAGAGACCAATTATAATTTGTTATTCATAATAGTGGCTATTGTAGTAACTAATATTTTTTTATTTTATAAATTGGTATATAAATTAGTCACTCTAATAACTAACAACGTTTGGTCACTCAATTTTGTTCTTAATGAGACATGTTCTTGTAGTGTATTTACTTAAATATCTATTTACAAACATAATTATTTTTAAAATTAACAATTTAGAAGACTAATTATTTTAAGAAATAATTATTTAGTAGAAAAATATATTTTTTAGACAAATAAATATTTAGACAAGTAATTCTTTAGTTTTTATGTTGAATTAAAATATGTAATATTAATATTGATTTATTTTTAGTTTAAAGACAAAAAATGGCGAAAATTTAGGGATAAATAAAATAAGTAATTAAAGTGTTTAAAATGTAAATAATATTTTAAAAAATAATTAATATAGAAATTGTACCTCATAAATTGATGAAAAATGGATTAAATAATAAAGTTGATTTCTTTTTGTGTATTTTGTAATTATATTCGTAAAATATAGAAATATGGGTAAATAAACTTTGTGTTTAATAAATATGAAGGAATTGTAATATGCTGAAAGTCTTGCAAATGTAAAATATTTAACAATGAAGTTTATTTAATTTGATGTTCAATTAAAATTAATAATATACGTAATGATTTTAATATGATTAAATAAAAATGAAGAAGTAAAAACGATAAATTTGAATTTGAATTAAAATCATTTGCATAAGGAAATGATTTATTGATTTTGTTTTATGTCATTGACATATTAGAAAAATACAACGGGAAAAGTTAAATATGCGAAAAATAGCAAATAAAATAAGGGAATGTTTAATTGTGTTGGTCTAAGTATGTATCGTCAATATATATATATATATATATATATATATATATATATATATATATATATATATATATATATATATATATATTATATGATATATCACAAACTTTCATAAGCTAGTTTTAACTTTTCCTCCTTTAGTTAGATAGGTTATATCATGAAATATAAAATATTAGGAAAATATAAGATACTCATTAATTTTATAATGGTTTGTCTCATCTTATAGACTATGTTTAGTTAATGACCAATTAGTTAAGTTTCATTAAGTTGACTAATGTCGTGAAAGTACAATCAATTATTATTTTGACTCTCAAACACTTTTGACGAACTTCGTTCAAGTATTCTTTTACCAAGTTACTTTTGGATTAACCAAATATTTTCTTAACAAACCACTAATGTTTTAACATGAGTATTCTTTTGGCTCCCAATTAGTCTTGACTGACCTCATTCAAGTCATTTTTTTCACAAGTCACTTCTTGTTTAGCTAAGTATTCTTTTAATAAGTCAATCCTAACTCAAGACAAATATAATGTCCGAGTGATCAAAAGATCATAGTTTTTTCTCACTAGAGAGGGTATCATCTTTTGACGTATACAATTATTAAGCTCTCTACTAGTTTTCTATAAGCACAACAATGTTATTTCTCACAACTACAAGGCTATGAAGATATATTTTAAATTAATAATTTATTCTTTTATCTTTTGATTAAGCCAACTAGTATGCAAGTTTGAATTAATTAAACAAGTGTAAATTAATTCACCTAGTTTCATAAGTGTTGTAATTTTATCTTGTATAACAAGAAAAAAAGTGTTTGTTAGAAATGGGCTTTAAGCCTAACTCAACCCATAAAGATAAGCATGTAGTCTACAAAACTAGATTTTAAGTCCGAGAGTCTATTACACATTGGGAAGATGTTAGTACCTTACAATGCCAATATGAAAACCATAAGTGTAATATTGGTATTGGTAGTTCACATGAGATGTTCTATAAAATTGTAATCTTGTAATGATTGCATTTTTTTATCGCAAGTGTAATACCTTTTTATTACTCAAAAAAGGACAATACATGTAACAATAATTTATGTCGTTGTCCCTTTCCAAACAATTGGAAATCATGTTTGTTGCAATCAGAATTGCGATAGGATGGTGAGAAAAAAATTTGATTTAAACAATAGAGGGAGTTGCCACCACAATTTGTTGTAAAAAACTAGGAAAAACCCATAAAGATAAGCATGTAGTCTACGAAACTAGATTTTAAGTCTGAGAGTCTATTACACATAGGGAAGGTGTTAGTACCTTACAATGCTAATATGAAAACCGTAACTTTAATTAAATATGAAAAAGAAATATAACTTTTCTAAATGTTTATTTTCCTTAAAAAAAGAATGTACGAAAGAAACAAAATTATTTTTTTAGAACTTTGGGTATGACAAGGATTGACCTTGTTCTTACGTATTTCCATTCACAATAGAAAATCATGGATTATTTAGCTCAAGAAAACTATTTGATTCTTTTTTTAGGTGAACCCAACGATGACAAACATCATTCTTACGCATTTTCATTCAATATGAAAAATTATAGATCACATAGATGATGCAAACGGATGGATAAACATAAAATAGAGTACTTTAAAAAAATATTTCTTATCATTTTATATTTTTCTTAAAAAAATGATGTATATATAAAATAATGGGGTGTCAAATAGTAAAATGGGAGGAGGTATGAATAGTAAAATAAGTGTTACAAAAAGTAAAATAACATAAGGCCTAGCAAAAAATTTAAATAAAAATAATGGTGCAAGTTAGTAAAGTGATGGATGCAAGGAGATAAAAACAACATAACCCAAAAAGTGAGGGGAGTTAATCAATTAGTAAACGTGGAGGTGCAAACAATAATGTTGTCTAAACAAAATAAGGTGTAGTGAGTAAAGGGCGCGTTGCATATAGTAAAGCCTAGAAAAAGAAAATAAACAAACAAAGGGGTGTAGGTAGTAAAACGTAGGGTTGCAAAGAGTATAAGCACAAAGACAATAACAAGAAAACAAAAGGGAGTGCGAGGATATTAAATAGAAGGGTGCATAAAGCAATCAAAATTAATGTTATATGGTCCTTTACATGTTGATTTGAAGGTTAAAAAAAAGGATGTGGTTTTACACTTTATGTGTTCGTTGTGTGGGAATAATGCTGGATATTTCTCTATTTTTTTTTTCAATGTTTTATTGCTATGTTTTTGTCGGAGTTGTTGAAGGAAGATTTTCAAGATTTGTACTTTTTTTGGATTTGGTTGTCCAATTTATAAAGTGTCTTTGTAATCCCTTGCTTAAAGTGATTAAAGTGACTATTATTACTGTAGTTATTTAAATGATTTATATGATGAGAAACTATAGTAGATTTCTTGCCCTAATATCTTTTAGTTATGCTATTTTTCAAATGAAGGAGTTAGTGCATATGGCTGGAAATAAATCAAAAATTGTCTTTTGTTTTTTAGTGTTAAAATTTTTCAATATTCAAACTACGGAAGGTTGGGTGGTTTCGCTTACAAACGTAATATGACAAGTTCCATATACTAATTGTATTAAGGTGAATACTAATGGTGCAACTATGGGTTCATGTGTTGATATTTTTAGAGAAAATCAAGGAGAATATGTGAGTAGTTTTTCAGCTTTTTTAAGGGTGCAAACTTGTAGTTTATGCAGAGTTTATGAGCCATTTATGCTTTGGAGTATGCTTAGAGGGAGGGATTTGGAGGCTTTGGTTGAAAAGTGATTCCACTTTGGTTTGTCAAGGTTTCTTGGATCAATGAGTGGTTCTTTAGAGTCTTAGAGGGAGATGACATTAGTGCTTGTATTTTTGTAAGCATATAAAGCTAAAAAATTCTCATGTTTTTCATGAGGGAACTCATTATGCTGATAAGTTAGCTTATTTGACTTTTATTCATTGAGAATAATATATGTTGTCTAATGTTTCACTTCTATGTATTCGGTTGTTAGCCGATGTTGAAAAAGTGGTCTAAAACTGAATAGAGAGTGTAAATACAAAATAGCTTGCCCCACAAGCCCATTGTAGAAAGGGGCGTGAAAATAAAATGGGTGGTGTAGGTGTTATAAGGGATGGGGGCTGCTCCCTGCACCTCCAACCACTTCTCTTGTACCTTAAAAAAAATTTTAAAATTCCCACTTTGCACTTGAGTTAAAAGTAACTACTTTTTTCTTCTCTCTCTCACTAATCCACCCCCAATTTTTTTTTCAACGGATGTTGACATCCAGTACCTTATTTTGTACTATGGTTGTCGATACTCGGTACTTTATTTTTTATCAACTTTTACCCGTTACAGATGTCAACATCCGGTGTTATAATTATTTTTATTTACGGATGTCGACAACCGGTATTCAATTTTGTTCTACGGATGTCGATATCTGGTATATATATTTTATTAATTGTAATTATTTTAAAATTTATTTGTATTATAATTTTTTAATTTGTTTAAATTATATTTTAAAAGTAAAAAAAAATATTAATATATATATATATATATATATATATATATATATATATTTAAAAGTAAATATTAACTTAGATTTATATCGTATATTAAAAAAGTAAATAATATTTAGAAATATATTAATTTAAAAAGGATATTTTTTTAATAAAAGAAATAAAATAAATTTAATAAAAGAAAAAAATTATATATATATATATATATATATATATATATTTTTTTTTTAAATTATGCTTTTTTGTGAAAAAATTAATTTTTTAATTTAATTTAATTTAAAATATTATTTATGTCATATATATTATAAAAAAATAAATTAAATATACATTTAAATTTAAATATATATTAATATTTTATTTTATTTTTAAAATATATAGTAAATAAATTAAAAGGTTAAAATAAAAGTCAATTTTAAAATGATTAACAGTAAAAATAAAAGTAAATAAAATAATAAATTAGAAAATAAAATAATAAAATTAAAGAAAATAAAATAATATATATATATATATATATATATATATATATATATATATATATATATATATATATATATATATGATTATACCGACGTCGACATCCGATAAAAAAAAATGAAGTTACGGATGTTGACATCTATAGTATAAAATTGAGTATTGGATGTCGACATCCGGTAAAGAAAAAAAAATGAAGTTACGGATATCGACATCCGTAAAATAAAATTGAATACTAGATGTCGATATTTGTAGATAAAAATAATTTTAACATCGGATGTCGACATCTATGATAGATAAAAATTGAAAGTATTAGATATCGACTTTCCTAAAATAAAATAAAGTATCGAATATCGACATCCGTTAAAAAAATTATGGGTGGATGAGGGAAAGAAAGAAAAAGTAATTACTTTAAACTGAAGCCAAAAGTGGAAATTTTAAAATTTTTGAAGTTACAGGAAAAATGGTTGAAGGTGCAAAGAGAAGCCCTTAAGGGATTGGGGTTTGGTAGCCCGTCCGAAAAATGATGCAAAAAGAAAAAACTAGGTGGTGTTAGCGTAAAAGTTGAATTGGGAGCTTGTTGACCCATTGGAGAAAGAGGTATAAAAATAAAACAGGCTGGTGTGAGTGTAAAGTTCGAAAAAGGCTTCTAAGCCCGTTCATAAAAAAGTGGAAAAAGAAAAAGAGAGAATTCAATTGGAATTATACATATAAAAACAAAATGAAACTTTTCAAATTTCTACCTTTTATATAACATATAAAATTCTTTAATTATACATAATTATTTATCTTATTAATTTGTATCTCTCAATTGAGATTGAACTTGTAAAATCCTAGAAAATAGTATTTTAGAAGTGACATTGGTTTAAAAATAGTGAGACTCGATTATTTTACTATTAAAATGTTTTAGTGTAAATATAATTGTTATAAACGAGTTTCATTATTTTAAAACACATCATCTCTCTAGAAATCACTTTTCTAGAGCTCTCTAACTTCTCTCTAAGAGTTGTGTCTTTCTGGTCGTCTAATCGAAGAATCGAGACCGTAGGATTGATCTTCTCGGTGAGCTCTGCAATTTGGGCCAATCAGTTTCTCCGTTCGCGTAAGTTAAGTTTTCGCTCTCTTTTTTTGTCTTTTCTATTTTTTGTTGCATGTAAGCTCTCTTCCGCTTGCATGCGTCATTTTATTTATCAGTATGAGTCTCCGCGGATCAGTGATCATAATGGTATGTTCTGATCGTTCTTGTGATGTTTCTATGTGTAGATAGAGTATCCTGTGGAGTTATGGACGTTTGATGTTTATAGAGTTGTTTAAGCAGGATATCAGGTAAGGGAGGCTAATTTCTTTGTCTTAATTCATAAACTTGTTAAGAATGCATATTGTATGTTTAATTTGTGAATGATTGATGTATTTGATATGCGATATTTCTTGTGATGTTAAAAACTATGGAGATGTGTGTTTTTCTTGTTAATTGCGAATAACTGGTGGTTTAAATGTGTTTTGCATTCAATTGGTACGAATAATTAGATAGAATTGATATTTGGTAATTGAATATCTCTGCACTAGTTTTGGAGTGGTATAAACTGGTTGAAGATGCATAAAACATGTTAGATCAATTTTTGTATAATTATGTAGTGTTGCACACTCGCTAAACGAGTGAGCTGATGTGCAGAATTATGCAGAACATTGATCTGTAGAGTTATGTAGATTCGCTAACTCGCTAGGCGAGTAATTCTCACTGAGCAAATTCCCAAGTCAGGAACTTCCAGACTTGGGCTAGTGGCTGGGCGAGTGCTACTCGTTGGGCAAGCATGGGTCAATGGTTAGGCGAGTGCTACTCGCTGGACGAGCATAGGCCAGTGGTTGGGCGAGTGCTACTTGTTGGGTGAGTAAGTCAGAACTTGAAACTTGCATTCTTGAGTGATTTGAATGGTAGTTTTGTGGTTATAAAAGTTAATTGGGACAATGATTGATTTAAATATAATTAATATATGCAATGTAATATGAGATTGTTTATATGAGACTAAGAGGTGTTAAAACTAATACAAGGAGAATTAGTTATGAATTGTGGTAATGTATGCATTGAGGTAGGGATTGTCTTGGCAGTTATCCTAACACTCTAATAATCATTCAAATTCTCAACTAGAGAGGAATGAGAGGAGTAGAAGATCCTAGCCTATGGGTTTTTCCTTGACCATAGGTGTTAACGGACTGATCTTGTATGTGGTAGAGTTTTCACTCTTAATATGTCGCTTTGTAGAGCATGAGATGCCACTACAAGTGTAGAACTGACTGGATCTGACCTCAATGCATGTATCCAGATTATTTGAATCGTAGTTTATAAATATATGTATGTGAATATCTGCTTGTATGTAGTTGTTACATATATCAATATTATATGGTTTGAGAAAATTATTTAAAAGTCATTAGCTTACCTTTCTTCTATGTTTTTGTTTTGTGTTATTTGTTTTCCTTTTGAGATGATTATCTATTCGGTGGGAGTATTGGTGGTTGCAGTTTCAGAGGCACTTCTAGAGGTTGATGAATCATCTTTTAGGTCGAAAGAAGGTCTCAGTGAGAAACTGTTGTAAGTGTTTAACTTGTGTTTAAAGTTAGAAATGTTTGATATGTATAATTGATATATTTATATAGTCTGATCATTTGTAAATTGTATTAATATAATTTATATATTTGTTTATTTGTTTTGAACACTAAAGTGAAACATTCTATTTTATTAGTTTTAAGATGATAAAATTAAGATGTTACGTAACTAGTCAGAGAGAATGAAGAATGAATGTATAAATGTGAAAGAAGAACAAATATGAACAATTTTCAAATTTTGACCTTTTAAGTAAAATTTAAAATTATTTAATTGCAAATAATTACACCGATCTTATAAATTTCTATGTCTCAATTGAGCTTGAAGTATTAGGAGAAAATTAAAAGTAAATATATAAATGTGAAAGATGAAAAGATATGAAAACTTTCAAATTTATACCTTTTAATTAAAATTTAAAATTCTTTAATTATAAATAATTAACTTAATCTCTTACGTTTCTAAACTTTTAGAAATATTTTAATATTTTATTCAAACAACATATTCTATACTAAAACATTTTAAATTTTCATTAAAAATAATTTGCATTCTACAATCTAAAGTTTTAGAAGTTTATATTCATACTTAAACCTAGTGGAAAAGAAGTATAATTTTCAGTACAGGGTGTACAAAACTGATGTTTCTTCTGTCTTTAATTTTATGTTAAATATCAATGTGGGTCACGTTACATTATTAGAGAACAAATATGATTACGTAAGCTAATGTTTCTAGTTTCTAGTGACGCATGTCTCAAGGAGAACGCAGAACCAAACATAAAATTGTGATTTTGGGTAATTTGAAAAATGTTTTAAATTTCCTTCTCAATTGTAATCCATGATTAAAAGCAGTATATCGTACGTTATCGAAAATAAGAAATTATCTTAAACAATGGCTTAAACAATATTATTGAATAATGAAAAATCCTATTCCTTTTTCAAGTATCTCATCTTTCTTGCCATAGAGAAAAAGTAAAAAGAAAAAAAAAAAGAAAAAGTAGATATTAAAAGGCGAAGGAGTGGGGAAGAATCTCATTCTTAATGGGGCTTCTTCATGCATTCCATAGTATTCTTTCTACATCTCTAAATTTTTCTAAATGTCAGAAATAGCCTTTGACTTTGACCGGGACAAATATCATATCGGTTTAATCACACGAAAGTCTTTGTTTTCGTTCAAAAATTTTAATTGGGTCTTCAAATTTTAAGTCGTCCTAATTGGATCCTATTTTTGAAAATTTGTTTCAATTTGGTCATTTCCGTTAAGACATCATTGACGACGTTAATTGTGTGCCACGTGTCAACTTGTAGTTTTTTTTTATTTTTTTAAAACTTTTTTTCTTAAAAAAACAACTGACACCTGTCAAATTAGGATTCTGCCACATGTTAACTTATGCTTTTTTATATTTTTTTTATATTTTATATTTTAATTTTAAAAAAAATTGCCACCTCTAAATTTTTAATGTGAAAAATCTAAATTTGGTTCCTATATTTGTTATTTTGCCTCAATTTAGTCATAATTTCTTTTTAAACTAGAGTAATTCCTCCCCTTCCAAATTGAGACCAAGTTTAACTTTTATATAAATATTATAATTACATTTTTATTATAATGGATATTTTTAACTAAATTAAGTTTATTTAAATTTAAATTTTGCATTCAACTTTATTTAAAATTTGTTTTAATAATTTCTACACAACTTGATAAATTAAAATGTGTTATAAAATAAAACTAATAAGAGAGAGAAAATTAGATAATAGAAGGAAGAATAGATAATGAGAGAATATAGAACAACTTTTCTGAGTGTCTTAGTACTGATAGGAAGAGTCCTATTGATACAACATGGTAACCCATAAAAGGATACAAATCAAATAGTTAATACACATATTTACATAAAGAGTAATGAATCATATGAGTATCAATCATATCAATCATATGAGTAATTGTATCAAATCAATGGACGACCATTAATTCATAACACTCTCCCTTGGGTGTCCATTGATAAAAGAATGTGCCTTGTTAAAACCTTACTAGGAAAAACCCTTTTGAAATGAAAACCTAGTGAAGGAAAAAGAGTACATCATTCTATATAATATTGTTCTTTACATCTTCTATTTCTCCCCCTCGTGTAAACTTACATCATTAAGATGACAGAGTCCAATCTTGTGAACCAATTGTTCAAGATTTCTCCTTAGCAAAGACTTTTGTAAATAAATCTGCTAGATTTTTGCATGAACGAATCTTTTGGATTTCTACATCATCCTTTCAACTGAGCAATGCACTATTGTCTTCATATATGGTTGTTGATTCCATTCTTCTCAAGGATAGACCAAAAGTTTGTCGCACATGTTGAATTATATACCTTAATTAATTTATAGCAAATGCAATATCACATCAAGTATAATTAGCAAGATACATTAATGCTCTTATAACACTAAGATATGGTAGTTGTGGACCAAGAAGATCTTCATCATTTTCTTAAGGTCTAAGAAGAGCATTTATCAACATATAACGACCTCACAACTATTATAGTGCATAATGGATGTGACTTTTCCATTAGAACATTTTACGCACCTTAATTATATAAGCCTCTTGATGCATAAAAAACCTATTTGCTTAAATACTCAATTTGTAATCCCAAACAAAAATTTTTTATTTTCAAGATCCTTCATCTCAAATTCTTTCTTTAAGCAATCAATTTCTTTTCTGAACTCATTAAGAGTTCCAACGGTGTTTATGTCATCTACATAAAAAATAATTATGGCAAATTCCTTTTTGGTTCTTTTCATATAAATACAATAACAAATATAATAATTTCTATGTGCTTCTTTTAATAAGTACTCAATAAGACGATTATGACACACACACGTCTTGATTGTTTTAATCAATAAAAGGGCTTATTCAATTTTATTGAATAACCCACTTTAGATTTTGCCTTGTTGGGCAAATAAAATCCTTCAAGGATTTTCATATAAATATTTCTCAAGAGAATCGTACCAATAGGTTGTAACATAATCCATTAGATGTAAATGCAAACCTTGTTCTGCAACTAGGATAATCAAATATTACAATGTTGTTGCATCTAATACCAAAGAATATGTCTCACAAATCAATAAATATTGCAATGTTGTTGCCTCAAATACTAGTGAATATGTCTTTTCACAAATCAATATCAGGTTTTGTGAAAAACCTTGAGCAATTAATTGTGCTTTGTATCTAACAATTTCATCATTCTTAATTTGATTTTTGCACAAAAATCCATATGTACCCAATGAGTTTCACACCTTTAGGTGTACAAAATATAGGTCCAAAAACCTTTCATTTAGCAAGCAAATCTAATTATGCTTCTTTGCATATTTTCATTTTGGCCAATCATTTATTTGTCGACAATATTTAATGATCATTAGTTATTGATTCTTATTGTCCTTCATAGCATTCATCGCTATATTATATGTAAAAGTTTGGTCAATATTGACTTAATTTTGGTTCCATATTATATGTATGATTCATGGCATAATCAAATTGAGATCTCATCATTTTCAACAATTTCAAGTACCTGAGGTTCTTCTAGAACCGAATCATTAATTATGTCAAATGAATCTTTTGGGATTTCGATCTTTTCGATTAACTCATCTTGCATTTTAGCTCAATTTCTCATTCAATAGTTTTTATTTTTGAAACCAATAGGCCTACCACGCTTCAAGCGTTTCCTTGGAACTAACAGGCCAACTACGCCTTAGGAGTGTTATGAATAATTATCAACTATCTTCGGAGCATTAGTAGCTGGTATTAGTTTCCCTTTTTCTGTCAGTAAAACATAAGGTAATTGATTGACTAATTTTGAAAATGAGTTATCCTTTGAACTTCTAGTTCACATTCTTTTGTATGAGGATCAAGACGAGATAATGATAATTCATTCCAACCAATACCTTTTTTCAATTGTTTTCTTTCTCCCCTTAATGTTGGAAAAACTTATTCATCAAAGTGATAGTCGAAAAGTCGAAGTGTAAATAAGTTTCCTATTGGTAGTTCAAGATATTTCATTATTGAGGGAGAATCATATCAAACATATATTCTCAATTGTCTTTGAGGACCCATCATAGTCCTTTATGGTGGGGAAAACATATACATCACACCAAAAAATTCTTACATGAGAATATTAGGTCATTGACAATAAACAAACTACATAATAGAGTATTTGTGATAACTTGTTGATTTGATGCAAATCAATAATGAAACATGCAAAATGGCATATCCCCAAGTAGCCATTGGAAGATTAGCTCTCATAAGTAATGGTCTTGCAACCAATTTAAGACGTTTTATCAATGATTATGCAAGTCCATTTTGAGTTTGAACATGTGCTACTGGATATTCAACTTCAACTCCAATTGACATACAATACTCATGAAAAGCATGAGATGTAATTTCACCAGTATTACCAAAACAAATTTTCTTAATCAGATAATCTAGGAATTGAGCTCTTAAATGTACTAATAACTCTGTAAATACTTGATTTTGTTGATAATAAACAAATATGTGACCATCTAGTTGATGCATAAATTAAAACCATGAAATATCTAAATGATCAACATTGTGGGTGTATTGGGTCACAAATATCACCCTATATTCATTCTGAAAATGAGATTGACTTATTTCTAATTTTTTTGGTGATGGTCTTATTATCAACTTTCCTTTGTGAATGTATAGTACATGAGAACTCATTGTTCTGAAGAAGTTTTTTTGGACTCTTAAGTGGATGTCCACATGAGTTTTAAACTATTTTTTGCATCATGATATATCTAGGATGACTCAACCAATCATGCCAAACAAGAAATTCATGTCTATTTGTAAGCTTCTGGCTTACAATGACATGCGTCTCAATCACATTAATATATTTGTAGTACAAGCCATAAAAGAAGGCTGATAATTTCTCCAATACACATTTTTTTATTCGACTCAATTCGAGTGATATAAATATATTCAATATCTCTTTCATTATTTGTCTCAATATGATATCTATTTAAACGAATACTTGAAACTTAATAAGTTTCTTTTGGACTTAGGAGAATAAAATGCATTTTTAATATGCAATCTTGTACCTCTTGGTAGAAGTACATTAGGTCGTCTAGAGCCTAGAGCCTTTAATTATATTTGTAGTACTAGAAATAGTACTAACATTGACTTCTCGAATTACCAAACAAGAGAAAAATTTATTACTCTTGACAATTGTGTGAATTATTGCACTATCATAAGACACATATCCTCATCATTAATGTCAGTGCCAACATTCATTGTTCATATAAATATAAATATCAATATGAGAAAATCTCATTTTTTTAACACTCTCATCACCAATGAGGTGATCAATGCTTCCATTTGGTTGAGCAAAGAAAATAACAATATCAAGATGAGTAGCATCCATTTGGCCATAATCAAAATCACCATCTTCATAAGCAAAGTGTGTTTCTATGTTCTTCTCATTATTTTTTAAGATGCTTTGATGTACGACAAGTATAACTCAAATGGCATTTACCATCGTAATGATAATATACACTATCATCTTATTTTCCAATATTTTCACATTTTTATTTTCCCATTTTTTCACATTACTGTGCCACTTCTGATGACAAAATGTGTCTTTGAAATTTCCTTTATAACCATGTCCATAATCAATATAACGATCATGAAAATATAAATCAAATGTTGTTGCATTCACTTTTGGGAATAGAGCAGAACCAATTGGATAGGTTTCATGATGATCTATCAAAAGCTCATTGCTTTGTTCAGCCATATAAAGACATGAGATAAATTCATAATATTTATTGCTTCATTCACTTCTAGGAATGGAACAGATTGGACGGATCTCATAATTTTTCATCAAAAACTTCATTGCATTGTTCAGCTATACAAAAACATGAAATAAATTCAAAATATTTGTGAGATCTCTTTATCATAATATTGTTGTCGCATGAGCAAATTAGTTGCTCAGATGCTTTATTTCTTTCTTTAATGATATCACCAATATCCATTGCATATAAATGTATTTCAACATTTAATATCGAATATAAGTAATTCTTCCTTGTAATATCAAGGGTCACAAATTCAAAATTTACAACATTTGATGTGTTTAGAACTAGCACATAAAATAATAATAATAATAATAATAATAATAATAATCACCATCATAATAAAGACGGAGATGAAGATTGATAAAGTCAAACCATTCTTATGACAACAATTATAATATAAGATAAAATTGTAAATGAAGAAAGGAAGAAAGAGCTTAGATTAAGACACGCAAAACATTGTCTTTAAAGAGAAAATGCTTCCACTAGCGCTCATTAATTCATAACAAAAGGTAAAATTTTCGAACAATTTTATAACAATTACAAACATTTAAATTTTACATTTGAATTTTGTAACTGGTATAAAACTATTTTAAAATTTCACATTTGAATTTATAGAGTTGTCTAGAAATTATTAAAACAAATTTTAAATAAAGTTCAATGCAAAATTTAAATTTAAATAAACTTAATTTGGTGAAAAATATCTATTGTAATGAAAATATCATTGGCTTAAATACTTATTTCTTCCTTATTTTTGCAGTATTTATTGTCGATGATCCTTATTGTTTCCAAATATTTAAAATGATCTTCATTTTTGTAATTTGTGTATAATTTGATCATTTTGTGTCACATTGTTTAAATGAGTAACAAAGCATTGTACAAGTGGCACTATTTGTATTACGTTTAATTTTGGTTTATTACGTGTATGACCTGGATAAATTAGGTTCAAACTAGGGATTTGGGAGAAAACGTTGTAGTTGGGGATTTGGGAGAAAACGTTGTAGTTGGGGATTTGGGGTGTAGATTTCGCAATCAGAGATGTTCACCATTGTTGGAGAAGTTCAAGCACTTGGGGTTTCGTGATTGTATTGTGTTTGTTTTGTTTATTTGGTTTAGGGTTTTCGTGATTTTGTTTGGGGATTTGTTCTGGTTCGAATGTTGTAATGTTGTGAACGATATTGTGTTCGAAATTTTCTACCAATATTTTTTGGATTTTTTGCCATCCTCAAAGTTGCCATCTTTCTAGAGTTACAAATGAAGGTTAAATCATTTCTCGTTGAACCATCAACATCGCAGGAAGTGCTACAACACTGTTGCCTCCAATGATTACAACCAAAGGTATAGGAAGAAAATCAGGACCATGGCATACCTAGATAATGAAGGCACCAACACGAATTGAGAATGGAGGAAGGACTACTCTAAAAATTTCTTTTGTCCACCATTTCCTTTTCATAACCTTATCTCACCTATTTATCCCAAACTCTATAATTAATCCAGCTCATTGTACACATAATAAACCAAAATGAAAGGTGTAATACAAACAGTGTCACATTTACAGTGCTCTTTTACTTATTTAAACTACACGACACAAAATGAACAAATTAAACACAAATTGAAAAAATGAGGACCATTTTAAATATTTGGAAAAAATTAGGATCATCGACAACAAACACTACAAAAATGAGGACTAAATAGGTATTTAAGCCAAATATCATTATAATATTTACATAAAAGTTAAATTTGGTCTCAATTTGGAAGGGATGAAATTACTCCAGTTTACAAAGAAAATTAGAACTAAATTGAGACAAAATAACAAATATAAGGACCAAATAGAGATTTTTTACATAAACAATTGACACGTGACAGAACCTTAATTTGACACGTGGCAATTTTTTTAAATTTAAAAGTATTAAAAAATATTAAAAAAAATCACAAGCTAACACATGGCAAAATCCTAATTTGACATGTGTCACTTGTTTTTTTAAGAAAAAAAGTTAAATTAAAAAAAATAAATAAATAAAAAATAAAAAAAAACACGAGCTGACACGTGACATACAATTAACGTTGTCAATGATGTCCTAACAAAAAGATCCAAATTGGAACAAAATTTCAAAAATATGACCCAATTGGGACGACTTAAAACCTGAGGACCCAATTGAGATTTTTGAACGAAAATGGGGACCTTCCGTGTGATTAAACCTATTCTATTTTACTCTCTCCTTACGTTGGAATCACACCTTGACCCACTCTCACACACCATGCACCTCCTCCTTGTTCGTTTCTTCTTGACCCATTCGTTCTACCATGTTCAACCTCTTCTTTCATTGTACCTCATCTCTTTTCATTTGTTCTTCATTTTAGTCATTCCACTACATCTCGTCCTTGTCTTTCTTTTTACCTCCATGTATCTCCTCTCTCAAGGTACGTTCAATTTTCTTTAGCATAATGATACTTTGATTTCGAGAATGGTGATTTGAGCGTGGGTCGGTGAAACGAATTTCGAAATCTGGTGTTGTAGTTAGTGAACTAGTTATGAAATCTAGTTAGTGTGGGTTGGTAGGTGAACCAAATTTTGAAATCTGGTGTAGTGTGTGAGATTTGGTCAGGTTGGAACCAGATTATGAAATTCGATTAAGGGGATGTATCATATTTCAAAATCTGGCTCTATACATCCATATACCGAATTATCTAAGCTATGTCTTTGTCACTAATAATGATTTTAGGAAAACCCTCAAATCTCATAAATAATCCTCTTGTTTGATTATTGTCACATTACACTAATTATTTTCTTTAAGGGTGAGGAGAATGTTTGCATGCTTCACTTGATTATTAGTCATGTCAATAAGCAATGGACATTCATTGGGTTTTAACCTACCAGCATAAAGGTGACCAACTAAAGTCTTTGACAAATCATGATTACAGTATCCATAAGTTACCTTTAATACCCACCCCTCTCCATTACCAATTGGTCTACCTCTCAATTTAAAAGGACAATAACATTTTCTTGTGCCGGTTATACTAGGTTGAACGTTAGATTTATATTTCCTGTACTTTTCACCCTCTTTCACATCCTAACAATACATATGTCTTCCTCATAGGTTGACCATTAACTTTATTAGATCTTATAATCATGACAACAAAACCAAGATGAAAAGAAGTCCCTCAAACCCTCTCAAATAATGCATCATGTGTAGGAAAAATCTCATTAGTTGTAAAATTATCAGCATAATCTCTCTCCCACATTTCACTTTCAAAAATAAAGACATCTACCATGAAGCTATGATTTACTACACGTGATTCCCTAAAACTTAAAGAATAAACTTTTATCTCACTTACCAACACTCCAACCAACTACAACAACACAACAACAAAAAATACCTTATTTCTTCAATAATAATAACTAAAGTGGAGCTAATGTTATGTATTACATGTAGAAAGCTCAACTACAACTCGAGCATCAAAAATTCAACTACAATAAGCCAATGAAGTTAACCGGATTTTAAAATTCGGTTGTTTATGTCAAATGGATTTCAAAACCCACTATTATTTAACCATCGGATTTCAAAATAAATAGTTAATGAATTGTTTTCTAAATAATTAAATAATTTCTCTTTATAAAAGTAGTTATCACATAATTTTTTAACATTATCTTTATAAAATTATATATATATATATATATTATAGATATATTATTTTAATATAATAAAATGTGAATAGTGTAACATCTCAAAATTTTTAAAAGTTGGAATCTCTTATGCCATTACGTGATAGTAAACAGATTTATAATTACAATTTGTTGAACTATTTCTATGTAGAGAAGATAATATGGACATTAAGTTATGTTCATCCTTGTAAAGACTCATTAAGATATTATAAATAAGATTGAGAGATCATATCGACACCTAACTTATGTCCATTGACAAAAAGACTCGTTAAGGTATTATAAATAAGAATACACTCAAAGGTATGAAGTGTTAAAAGATTATGTGTTTATTACTATAATTAAAATCTCCACTAACTTCAATGTTTAATTGTATTCACATACACACTTAACAAGTGGAACCAAAGTTGTGATGAGTGCATGAATACAAAATAAAAAGCTTTTTCTTTTATTGAAAGAAACCATGGAATGATTTATATCACACTCTTTGCATTAACAAAGTTATCCAAGGAATAATTAATGTTTTGCTAATAGTTTTACCCTGGAGTTTCGTCTAACATCGTTCTCCTGCTTCAATTTACAAACCTTTTCAAAGGGTATCACCTACATGTTATGTAAAAACCATTTTATCGAATTCCACGGTGGACGTAAAAATGTTTTGCAAAAATACTTTACGAGGAACTCTCTTTCAAACTCTATCTTTCTTAATTCGAAATTTGATCTTTCTTTATGGGAGTCCCCTTTATTTATAAAAGCGCTTAATGCTCCTGAACTCATACCATTTTGGTAGTTACCTATCCCATGATCAGGTCATTACAATAATTGCCCCCATATCTTGTGACACCAACATAAGGAGTGGCATATATGTGTTGGTTAGCGATACGGTGTGTATCGCCTACAACCTGATATTTTGGCTAGCAATATGGTTTAGTGTCGAGATCCCAGTTATCATGTCTTGCCCCGAGATTGACGCTTAGGACTAGTTTGCTTCATCTTAACAAGACTTTAATATCAGCTTGGAGCCACTAATTTGGCCACACGAGACTTTGGTGTTGGTCCAAAGTCGTTATGCAGACCACAACCTTCCAATCTTAAACTGTCATTAAGGATGAGAGTGAAGAGTCGAGAAAGGTGTTGTCCTTCATGTTGGTCTAGAGCCGCTATATGGACCATAATCCCCTAAACTCAAACTATCATCAAGGATGAGAATGAAGAGTTGAGAAATGCATTATCTTATACGAACCATAATCTCACAAACTCAAATTATTATCAAATATGAGAGTAAATAGTCGAGAAGTGTGTCGACCATCATGTCACCCAGAACCATTATCAAATATATACATACATATATATATATATATATATATATATATATATATATATATATATATATATATATATTTTTTAAATACATAAATATATATATATATATATAAGTTGTTCAACTACACGATTAAACACTTTAAAATAAATAACTAAAATATCACATTAAAGTTATTTAATATGTATAATTATATCATTTAAAATAAATAGATAAGACACCACATAAAACTTATTTGGTGTATATAACTAAACCGTTTAAACTACAAGACAAAAAATATAAGGATAATGATATTTTAACCCACTTTTTTTATCCACTTTTAACTCACCACTCTTATTATCCTTAGATCATCATATCACATCACTACACTACACTACACAAAACTAAAATAGATAATCTAAGAATAATGAGTGATGAATTAAAAATGAATCATAAAAAATAAATTAAAGTATCATTATCTACAAAATAATTAAAAAACTTAACTTTTAATTCAATGTAATTGATTAGACATAAAGTCAAAAATATTCTATGGAGTACTAGTCATTCTAATATAATATTTAGAACGACTAAAATCCACCTAGCAACTATAGCATGATGTAATCATTGTTAGTAGAAATTATATTCCTTATCTTTTAATTTTGTTATCTAACACGTCACTCTTGTTATGCAAGCCATTCCTCGTCTCTTGATAGCCTTAACTACTTGTTAACAAAAATTAGTAAGAAAAATGAATAGATTAAAGAAGATATGAAGAGAAATGACTGCTTACAAGTACAGTGAATCCATTCAATTTAACTAACCTCTTCCTACAGTAAGCTCCTACTTTCGACATCACCTCAACTGTCCACAACAACGACCCAATTCTTGTCTCCTTACACATTTTCATCCATTATTCATAACACTAATGTCTAATAATGCACCCAGCAACATCACACAACAACTATGCACGCTAATACGCTGTAACATTGCACTTTTGCATCAAAATTAGCAATTACCACTTCTATTCCTTTTCTCTATAATAATTAGAATGAAAGCTTCACTTCACCTCACTCCACTACACTCCACTGTCTCTCTCTCTCTCTCACCATGAACACTTTCTCTGCTTACCTGTCATGCTTTCTTCTCTTCCTTTTTCTCGCACCCGCACGTGCCGACCTCCCTGGCACGTGGGAGGTTCTCGTCGCCGACGCCGGCATAGCCTCCATGCACACGGCGGTCACGCGCTTCAACACCGCCGTCCTCCTCGACCGGACCAACATCGGCCCCTCAAGAAAACTCCTCCCCAAGGGCCACTGCCGCTACGACCGGAACGATGCCCTCTTAAAGCGCGACTGCTACGCGCACTCCGTCCACCTCGACCTCCAAACAAACCAGGTTCGTCCTTTGAAAATCCTCACCGACACGTGGTGTTCCTCCGGTCAGTTCCTCCCCGACGGCACGCTTTTGCAGACCGGCGGCGACCTAGACGGGTTGAAAAAGATCCGAATGTTCAGCCCGTGTGACGCAACCGGGTTCTGCGACTGGAAAGAGCTAGACGACGTCGAATTGGCGGAAGGCAGATGGTATGCAACCAACCAGATTTTACCCGACGGATCGGTGATTATAATCGGCGGAAGAGGCTCCAACACCGTCGAGTTTTTCCCTCCGCGCAAAAACGGCGCCGTTTCGTTTCCCTTTTTGGCTGAAACGGAAGACAATCAGATGGATAACTTATACCCTTACGTCCACCTTCTCCCTAACGGTCACCTTTTCGTTTTCGCCAACACGCGGTCGGTGATGTATGATTTCACGCGCCACGTCATCGTTAAGGAGTACCCTAAATTGGAGGGCGGTCCGCGGAACTACCCTTCCGCTGGGTCCTCCGCGATGCTGGCTTTACAAGGGGACTACTCAAAAGCGGAGATTGTGGTGTGCGGCGGCGCGCAATACGGTGCGTTTTTGCTGCGGAGTACGGACTCCCCTGCGCACGGTAGCTGTGGGCGCATATTAGCTCTGGGGGAGAAGGAAAATCCGAAATGGGAAATGGAGAACATGCCCTATGGAAGAATAATGGGGGATATGGTGATGCTTCCAAACGGCGACGTTTTGGTTATTAATGGAGCTATGTCTGGAACACAGGGGTTTGAGTCGGCTAGTAATCCTTGTTTGAATCCGGTTTTGTACCGGCCTGATCAACCAGTTGGATTGCGGTTCATGGTTTTGAACCCTGGCACGGTTCCGAGAATGTACCATGCAACGGCGAATTTGTTACCCGATGGGAGGGTTCTCCTTGCTGGGAGTAACCCGCATGTTCTGTACCGGTTCGACGCTGAGTATCCCACCGAATTACGAGTTGAAGCATTTTCGCCCGAGTATTTGTCCCCGGACCGGGCGAATCTTAGACCGGTAATTGAGGAGATCCCCGAAACGGTGCGCTTTGGGGGGAATTTCGATGTGGTTGTTTCGGTTCCTTTGCCTGTGGTGGGAATCGTGGAAGTGAATTTGGCCAGTGCTCCTTTCGCGACGCACTCGTTTTCGCAGGGTCAACGTTTGGTCAAACTGGCGGTTTCCTCTGCCGCGCCAGATGGTAACGGGAAGTACAGGATCGGCGTCACTGCGCCACCAAGTGGGAACGTGGCGCCGCCCGGGTATTACATGGCCTTCGCGGTGAACCAGGGCGTGCCAAGCATTGCAAAGTGGATACACGTGGCGTAGCTGTGAAGTAACGAAGTTTGGTGCTGTTTTCAAAACTAATATTCTATTTAATTTTATTTACTTTTTGTTTTTCGGCAAGTGGAGAACTAAAATTTAAAATTGAAATTATGCAATTGTTAATAGGCATTGGCAGCATAGCCGTTAATTGGAAACAATGATTGATGGGACTTAAGCAAGGAACTATTGATTTAATTAATACCGTACTACTACCATGTGATGTTTAGATACATGGATATGTATGTGGTGGTTACAAACTTAATGAACAAAATTTTTAATTCAGGATTATCCTTTTTAATCAAATGATTTAAACAGCGCTAATATTTTATTTTTTCACGTAATTTAAAAAAACAAGTATTACCTAATATGGTCTATCTGTTAATAATTATTAAACGTATCTATTTAGAATGAACGAACGCTTCATTATTAATTCTTTTTTATAAAATGAAAATTAACAAGTAGAAGTTCCATTCAGTGGTCCTGATTTCAATTGTTTTTTTATATAAAGCAATTGTTACAGGTGTCAAACCGTAACATTAAGTATTAATAAAATGATACTCTTTCAATGGATAATATATATAAAAATATAGATAAAAAAATATCAATTATAGGCGAAGAAATAATAATAAACATTGTTTCAGATATTTAATTTATATATTTTTCTTATAACTGATACATGTTATTTCTTCTATTTCTTTTTCATTTCTATTAACGTCCGAAAACAAAAAATAAAGATATATGTGTCCAAAATATAGCTTGTATATAAATGATATGGCTCACTAAGGATGGTCACGTTTGTATTATCCCAATCCATTTCTATTTTGACAAGAAATTATCATATCTAGAGGAGTGTTAGTTATGATGGGAGAAATCATTATTTTTTAAAATTTTATCATTTTATTTTTATATGTATTTTAAAATTATATTTATATATTTATATATTATTTATATTAAGTTTAGAAAAAAAAAATTCAAAACATGTAGAATCACATGCAATCCCTGTCTCTCTCACCTTCCCATTTCTATCTTAATTCTCACTCTTAATCTGTCATCCTTTCAATATCAACTTACACCACGATAAAAATAAAAAGCTAAGGAACATTTTAGACTGATCAATTTTTTTCTTTTGAGTGAGTTCATTTTCTACCCATTTTTTAAATAATATGTTTTCCTCTTACATGTGGTTCTTCTACGCTTTAGACTGATTTCTACCTACTAGAGATCATAAAATCATGCTCTAATCGTTAATCGAACTCTTATTTTTATTGATAAAACTATTTTAGGCTTTGAAGTTGAATAAGAGAAGAACATTATTAAGAATCTACTTTAAGTTAAGGGAAGATAATCCTTTAGAAGTTGTTAATTTTCTTGAAATATTGAGCCTTGGTTTTGTTATTTAATTTGTGGTGTTGAGAAATTCTCCAATTGCATGAAAAAAAAAAACACATTTGTATATTATGTACCACTTCGGCGGTGATAAATTATCTTTTTCTAGATAGGTGAAAGGTGATAAATTTATATTAGAAAAATTATGATAAACAATAAAAGAACTGATACTTTTTTCAAGAGGAAGGCTTGTGATGAAGATAAAAAAAAATACATCTACGTCAACTAATTGAGAAATTTCGTGAGAATCCAATAATTGAAGAAAATGAAAAACAAATCTCTAAAGTTCCTAAAATTACAATAATAAATTTTGAAAATTCTTTAGAATGTGATTCGAAGAAGCATTCTCAAATTTGGCAATACCCACCAAATCAAATTGATGAGATACAAAAGGCTTATCTAAAATGGGGTCCATATCAAATGCATCTAGAAAATTATTTGTGATTTGATAAAGATGATCATCCAAGATTTCAATACACTTGGCTTGACTTATTTACGTATTGGTTATAGTATTCGCCATTAGAAGATATTACATATTGCTTACCTTGCTATATTTTTGGTAAAATACCAACTAGTCGCCCTGGTTCAGATGGTTTCATTGTTACAAATAATTGAATTTGAATTTGAATTGGCAATGAGTTTATTGTCATCAACATGTTTTAACTTTATTGAATATTTTTTTTATAAGTTTTGAAAGTTGGAGGAAAGTTAATAATGAAAAAATTGTCCTTATGCATGTTATGTTCATTGTTTTGCTAATCGGTTAGAACTTTCCTTGGTTGTTGCATCAAGAGAAGTTATTCCAATTCATTAGTTCTTTACAAAATTTACTTTTATTATCAATATTGTTTACTCTTATAGTAAACATCATGATGAGGTACGAGTTGCTAAGTTAGATGAAAATGCATATTTGTTAGATAGTGATGAGCTTAAAAATGATAAAGGGGTAAATCAAATTTTAAAATTAGCTAGGGATACCTTTTGGAGCTCTTATTTCTCTTCTATTTGTAACTTGATAAATATGTATAATGTAACTTGTTCAATTCCAGAAAAAAATATTGTTGATGGATCTACTTATTGTCAACATGGTGATGTTGATAATGCTTACAAAATTTTGACCTCGTTTGAGTTTATATTATCTTGTATTTGATGAGAGAAATTATGGGGATAACATATGTTCTTTGTCAAATATTACAACAACAATCTTAGGATATAGTTAATGTTATGCATTTAGTTTGTTATACAAAAGCACTTATTCAAAACTTGAGAGAAAATGATTGGGATAAGTTAATAAAAAAATGTAACTTCTTTATGTGAAAAACATGACATTGAGGTGCCTTAGTTTGAGGCTTCTTATGTAGCAAGGCAAGGACTCCCTCATCACAAAAAATATCATATTATAGTGGAGCATTATTTTGAGAATTGAAATATTCTTTATTACAATTGATAAGCAATTATAAGAGTTAAATTGTAGATTTAATAACCAAGCAATGGAGTTATTAATTCTAAGCTCTGCTTTGGTTCCTAAGGATGCTTATAAAGCTTTTAATATTGATAAAATTTTCATTCTGGTAGACAAAAATTATCCTATGGATTTCAATGAGCAAGAGAAAATTAATTTGCATTTTTAACTTTAGCATTTCATTAATGATGCTCATCAAGATTCAAATTTGAAGAATTTATCAATAATGCAAGAGTTGTGTACATGTTTGACAGTAACAAAAATGTTGGAAGTTTACTACTTGATTGATAGATTAATTTGCTTTATCCCGACTCTTCTGTTGACATGTGAAGCCAAGGTGGTTTGCTTCTTAAAGATTTGATGAAGATTGAATGAAGCTCTTTTGAACTATCTTGAAGCCATAAACATTGGAATGAAGTCTACATTGATGAAGGAAAGGAGATTTGACGATATCCATGGTGATCAAGGCTGGAATGTGTGCTCTCCATGTACTTACATCATTAAGAAAGTGTGCTTGTAGTTTGTAATTCATGTTGTAGACCTTAAAGCATTAATTAGATGTAGTTTGGTCTTTGGTGTGTTTTTAATCTATTGAATGGTTTTTCAACAGGTTAAAATGTCTCTTTTAATCTGTTGAATGTCTTTTTAACAGGTTAAAAGGTTGGCTGCAGTAGTCTTAAACTGCAACAAATTCAATCAGTTGATTTAGTTTTTAATCGACTGATTTCACTTAAGTTAAGTGAAATCAACTGATTGATTTGAAAATCAACCTGTTGAATTTCGTAACAGTTTGACTATAAAAGTTGTGATTTTCGAAAGAGAGGTTTGTTGATCATTTTAGAGCACGATTTGGTTCTGGAAACTTGTGGAAACTCTCTCCTTCGTGATCATAGGCGTTGCAGCTGTTGAAGATTGATCTTAGATCAATTCTTGAAGCTTTTGGCTTGGTTTGAAGCTTGGAGAAAGTGGTTTGTGGTAGGCAAGGCTGTGCTACCACTAAGGTTTGATCTTTCTCAAGCTTTGTGTGTG
>Ga0214543_1003610_pt1 | contig 29920 bp, 15 predicted proteins | sample CNSS2metaG_FD_160094 | JGI IMG/M metagenome (GOLD analysis project Ga0214543, IMG submission 160094) | Root nodule microbial communities from cowpea collected in UCLA plant growth center, Los Angeles, California, USA - CNSS2 | ecosystem: Host-associated > Plants > Roots > Nodule | place: USA... | reverse complement strand
TGTAATATATTACAGCGGTTCCAGGGACCGATGTAATATATCAAACACTTACTACATCGGGAACTACTACATCGGTGAGAAAACCGATGTAATAGGCCCAAAATAACCGATGTAATAGACTTTTTTTGTACTAGTGCTAGTTAATGCATTCAATGTTGTCATGTGTGTGAGATGGTAGTTCTGGACCAATTATTACACAACAATTTTTGTTAGGAGTAAATATACTTTCCATACATGTTATTAAGGTCTTCCAAGACACTATAAATGTTTTAGATGTTGTTTTCCTTACAACAGAGCATTGGTGAAACTGTTGTGCAAAAAGTTCAAGGTACGTCACTTGTTAATAAGTTAATGGTCACCAATTATTCCATCCAGAGTCAATATATATGTGAGAGTTGAATTTTGTGGACCAATTATCTCACACCAATATTTATTAGGTTCAATATACCTTTCATACATGCTTTGAAGGTCATGTGATTCACTATGAATGGTATACATGTTTAGTACCGTAACAGCAAACCCCAATTGATATTTTTGTGCAAAAAGTAATTGGCAGGTCACCATGTAATACATGTAGGGACACTACTTAATGCATTCACTGTTATCATGTGTCTGAGGTGGGAGTTGTGGACCAATTATTCTACAACAATTTTCTTAGAGTAAATATACCTTCCTTACATGTTATTGACGTCTTCTAATACACTAGAAATGTTTTAGTTGTGATTTTCCTTACAACATAGCAGTGGTGAAACTGTTATGCAAAAAGTTTAAAGTAGGTCACCAATTAATAAGTCAGTGGTCACCAGTTATTCCTTCCAGTGTTATCATATATAATATGAATTTTATCAATGAGTGTGGCATAGATAAAAAAATGCATAATAACAACAATGTCATACATATACTATATTGCTCTAACCATATACCGTCAAATAGTTCAAAGTACAAAAAAACATCATTTAACCCTTAAGTAAAATTTGAATACCATACAAAAAAAAAAACATTAAATAGTTATGAAGAGTGGATTTTGCAGGAAAGGGGCAGAGAGTTTCAAAGGATTCCACACCGGTCGTTGTGGTCTGCGAGTGGTTTTCTTTTCTCTTGCTGCTTGCAATTATTATTTCACAAATGTTCTTAATCCCATCACGTGCCTCTCCATCCTTTGCATGTGAAAAAAAATTAAAATTTATTTTTCACGTCAGATAGTAATGCAGTAGTCAAAATGCACTGTTCATTTAATCATTTTCCTTTTTTTAATCTCCGGTTCAGATTTCAATTAGTGAGCGTATCTTTTTCAATCTCCATTTCAGATTTCAAACAGTGAGTGTCTTTTTCAATCTCAATTTCAGATTGTTGTAAAACTTTCCAAGCACTTTGTAATTCTGGTATAAAGAGCAAAGACAAATTCAGCACGTTGAAGTGCACAATAAAATAACATAGTAGTAGATACATACGGCATCGGAACGCAAAAATGGCCACCGCTTCCCAAGCTCAACCCCAACCACTTCCTCTTCAAGACCGAGTCGCAATCGTCACCGGCTCCTCTCGCGGAATCGGCCGCGAAATCGCGATTCACCTCGCTTCTCTCGGTGCGCGAATCGTCATCAATTACACCTCCAACTCATCCAAAGCCGACTCAGTCGCCGCTCAAATCAACGCCAACTCCCCCACGCCGCGCGCCGTCGTGGTAAAGGCAGACGTGTCCGAACCGAACCAAGTCAAGTCCCTCTTTGACTCGGCCGAGCGCGCCTTTGACTCGCCGATACACATCCTGGTCAACTCGGCAGGCGTCCTCGACGGCACGTACCCCTCCATCGGGAACACCACTCTGGAGTCCTTCGACCATACCTTCGCGGTGAACACGCGCGGCGCGTTTATCTGCGCGAGGGAGGCGACGAACCGGTTGAAGCGCGGCGGCGGGGGGCGGATCATCCTGGTGACGTCGTCGCAGGTGGCGGCGCTGCGGCCGGGGTTCGGTGTTTACGCTGCGTCGAAGGCTGCGGTGGAGGCGATGGTGAAGGTGCTGGCGAAGGAGCTGAAGGGAACGCAGATCACGGCGAACTGCGTGGCGCCGGGGCCCATCGCAACGGAGATGTTCTTTGAGGGGAAGTCGGAGGAGACTGTGAATAGGATCATGCAAGAGAGTCCTTTGGGGAGGCTGGGTGAGGCCAAAGACGTGGCTCCTGTTGTGGGCTTCTTGGCCACTGATGCTGCTGAATGGCTCAATGGTCAAATTGTTCGTGTCAATGGCGGTTATATTTAATCCACACTTCTTTCACTTCATTTTCATCCACTTTCTCTACTTGAACTGAATTGGAAGATGGAAATAACATGCCAGACTTCACACACATACACGTATTAATAAGTTTCCAGTGAATGAGTATAATCTCACAATTTCATCATGCATATTTGTTAGTTTCATCTATACTTACTCAAAATTTGGACGATCCATTCGCTAGTAAACTTTCATTTAGTCTTTGGAGGATTTTCTTCTAGAGTTTATATCTTTTAGTTTCAAGAGAGATTTACCCTTCTTAAGAGCTAGAACAGAAGAGGAAGAACACCATAACACAACATTGGGACGAATTAAACATATTGGTTAGTGAGACCACCTAATCTAAGTAGCTCAATGATCCTAGAAAACATAAGTCGACAATAGTGGTAGGATGATCGAGACGTGTTGAGCCGACTTGGACAGGATGGGTTGAAAGTTAACAATATTAAGCCCTTTAGTTGTCCTCATTCAGTCGTAGAATGAAGCTGCAGTTGTGGGGTCGGTGGATCCAACGCTGGTTGCACACGAGGAAGCCATTTCTTTTTAAAATTAGAATGTATCAATTCAATACCAATAAAACCCTTGAGATTCGTAGTGAAAATGGGAAATTGGTAATTAGGAAAGTTACAAGCTTGTTCGGTTGCTTTCCCTATCGCTCTCTAACTTTGCTATGAATCAGAGAAGAAATAGAGAAATACAAAAGAAGAACGCAAAGGTGCCCAAAACAGAGACACTCAAAATTAGGGATGGGAAATTGGTGGCAAAATTGCGAAATGAAGGGATAAATCATTTACAAAAACTGTTCGTGTGTGGTGGTGGTCGCCGCTGCATTGGGAACCGTTGCTCTCTCCTTTCTGGCGTCGCGTAGTGGTGTTGGCTAACGTCTGCGACAGTGTTGTGGTGTTGGCTTGCGTTGCGATCATCCTACACTCATAGAGGTGGCTGCACTCGTGGCGGTTCGTCAACGTTGGTGGGAGGGATGGACGTTTGCTTGTGAGTGTGAGCGTGAGATGACGAGAGTCTGAGTACGAGAGATGAGTTGACAGAGCTAATAAACATCGAGAAAATAACAATACATGTTTTTTTTTTTAAATACTCCATTTGTTTCATGTTATTTACCAAAATCTAAAATAATTTTTCATATTTTTTTAAGTTTCAATTAAGTTAATATTTTTTAAAATATTTAATAATTAGGTCTATTTCATTTTGGTGTAACATTGTTAAAGATGTATCATCACATGTTAACTCTTTATTGTTTTTTATTTTTTTTTTAAATTTTGTTACTTTTTTAAAATTATTTACCATGTGTCACGTGGGCATTGTATCATCTATTAAGTTAATATGATGACACTTGTTAAGTCAGTATCTAACTCTTAATTTGATTCATATATTTATTATTTTGATTATGTTTTAGATCATAATTTTTTTAAAAGAATTTTATTTTATCTTTTCAAATTGGGATTAAATTTAATTTTTGTATAAATGTTATAATAATATTTTAACTAAAATTTATATTTTTATTAAATATTTTAATAATACTAATTTTATTTAAATTTATTTTTTACATTAAACTTTACTTATATTTTATTTTAAAATTTTAAATATATTTATTTTAACTTGTTACAAAATTGTTTTAAATAATTTATATACAAATGTTATAATTGATTTAAAAATAACAATTTTACAAATTTAAATATTAAATTTTAAAACAATTTTGTAACAAGTTAAAATAAATATATTTAAAATTTTAAAATAAATAAATAAAATTTAATGTAAAATATAAATTTAAATAAACTTAATATTGTTAAAAATATATGTATAATTACTGATTTGGTACCCCAATTTTTTGGTTAAGTTCAATTTGGTACCCATACTTTTAGTTTGTTCAATTTAGTACCCAATTATATAAAGAGATTCAATTTGGTCCTCTCCATTATATTGAAGTTAACACCGTGTCCGTACAGGACACATGTTAAGGCATAAAATTTTTAATTTTTTTAAATTTTTTTTTTCAAAAAAAATTATTTTTTTTTCAAAAATTTTAAAAACTACCACGTGTCAGTTTATCATCGTGCCACATGGCAGTTTACAATCATGACACGTGGCAGTAGTAATAGTTGTTTTTAATTATAACTTATATATACATGTTAAAATAATTGTTTTGAATTTATACATCAAATCACTACACCTAAATATTCAAATTATTTTATTTTTTACAAGTGTAAAAAATTTCATGTGTAAAAAATTACAAAGGTTAAAATGTAAAAAATAAAATAATTTAAGTATTTAGGTGAAATGATTTGATGTATATATTAGAAAAAGTTATTGTAACATGTATATATAAGTTGTAATTAAGCTTATTTACTAATTTGGTCTCAAATTGGAGAGGACGAAATTGGATGATTTTAAAAAATTGGAGTACTAAATTGAACCAAAAATTTAAATTGGGTACTAAATTGAAAACAACTATTACCATTGCCATGTGTCATGATTGTTAGCTGCCACGTGGCACGATGATAAACTGACACGTGCCAGTTTTTAAATTTTTTGAAAAACAATTTTTTTTTATTTTTTTAAAAAAAATTAAAAAATTCCATGGCTTGACATGTGTCCTGTACGGACACGGTGTTAAATCCAACTTAACGGAAAGGACCAAATTGAATCTCATTAGAAAATTGGGGTACTAAATTGAAGAAACCAAAAGTTTGGGTACCAAATTGAACTTAACAAAAAAGTTAGGGTACCAAATCAGTAATTATACAAAAAATATATAATAAAATTATTATTTATAATAAAAATATCATTATAATATTTATATAAAAGATAAATTTGATCTCAATTTGGAGAAGATAAAATTAAAAATTTAAGAAAAAAGGACTAAAATGGAATCAAAATAACAAATATATGGACCCAATTAAGATTTAGAGAATGAATTGACACGTGTCACCATACTGATTTAACATGTGGCACAATACTGACGTGACACGTTGCATAAATAATTTAAAAAAATAATTTAAAAATTCAAAAAAATGAGAAGCTGACATATGACACATCCTTAACGTCATTAACATCATATTAACAAAATGAACTTAATTGTTACACATTTTAAAAAATATGGACCTAATTGAGACTAAAAAAATTTTGGAGACCTAATTGATATTTTGGTACAAAAACGTGGACCAATGAAATATTTAACCTTTTTTTATAATGGGATGACCCAATTAAATATGTTGGTTGGCCCGTCGAGTTGACGGGTTGAACAGACTAGGCTGAGGTGGGTTGATAGGTGAAAATTTATGTTCGGATCCAATTTTTTTTAATGGGTTGGCGAGCTAGTCCGTTGGGTTTGACCCATTTTTTCATTTAGTGTCGAATATCTCAGAGAAAGAACCTCTCGAGAAAAATGAAAGAACGAAACATGTAAAATTTGGAAAGTTTTATGATTTTGATTAACCTAATACTGGTTCTCTTAAAACAAGCTTAGAACAAAAATAGAAGATAAAATTCTGAAAATTAACTTTTCTTATATAACAAGGAGAGCATATTAAGCTTGAGGTAAGCAAGAAACATAATCTCACCATACCATAATTAAATAACAAATGTTTTTTTTTACTATAACATAACACCTTTGTAAATTTATGTAATAGTTTGCATCCATATTTTTCACTTTCTAACTTGAACCCGTTGTGCATAAAATAGTAGTGGCATTACATGTTATGTCGTAGAGTTGTCAAATCACCAATTACTAAATTCTCCCAAAATTTATAATATTGGAAATAATCAAATCAATTGAATATGAATGGTGAAAACTGGTAATAAGAAAATTTTGAAACAAGTTCAATTAAAGTTGTAAAATTAAATTTATTCGAGATAGTCATTCTTATTCATTGGTTAAGTACATGAGGTTGTATATATTCGAGTTTTGGTATTGAGTATTCGAGTTTTGTTATGGAACAGGTAAAATCGATTTTATGTACCACTTTCTAGAAACTAGGAATTGAAACCACTATTCTCACATACTTCCATCATGAGAGGCTTGTGCACAAACCCTCACGAGGAAGAGGATCCTTCAACCACACATTTGATGAACCATTAGAGTTTGGTTAGTACTAGAATGAACACTTATACAAGTAATGAACCTTTTTACTTAATGTACCAAGTTCATACACATTTCCTTTTTTTATTCCAACTCTAACAACAACTAAATATATTTCATTGTCATTAATGAAGGCCACAAGATAATTTTGTGAAAATAAGCCTCTAAGCATGTGATGTTGTTAGGTTTTTTCTTGACATTGCTTATATTTTTCTTGAAAATGAAGTCGAATGTGATTGTTGTGAAAAACAAAATTTATAACAACCATTACATTGTATATTGAAGTTTAAATATACCACAAGGTCACAGGTCTTATCATTGATTCGTTCTCTGCTCTTTAATTTCTTTGTACTCTTTAAATCTCTTAAGCAGTTGGTGGTCATTCAAGCTCCTTAATTAACATATATTTAAACACAAGATAAAATTAAATACATATGTTTAGTATATTGTATTTAAATTAAATATATAGAAAATATGAAGGTATAATAAGATTACCATTTTCTTAAAGTGAGTTGTAATAGATATGGAACTAGCATAATAGGTTGATGCTCCTTTCCCAATAGTTTGATTTGCCTAGACAATGACACTCTTGTTTTATTATTCTGTAAAACTTTAATTAGGGCAAAGGTTGCTCAAATAGTTAGTGGAATCAAAGTTCCCCTTATCCTGATTAATCCTAATTTTGTTCACTACATTTTTTAAAGTATGTGAGCCTTTTGCATGGAACTTATGACTTGCTCTTGTTTTAGATCTCAACTATAATCTTTTTGCATGAAAATCAATTAGAAAACAAACATAGTAGAATAATAAAATAACATTTAAATGTAACTATAATGGAAATTACCTTAAACTCTCCTAACCATCTAACTTGAAGTTCAATTCAAACTTTCTTCCATGTGGGACTAGGTTTATCAAATTGTTTGATGATGTGTGAGATTATAGTAGAATGACCGTTTAAATATATGTTCAAACATATTGTCCAAATGATATATGCAAATAATGAAACATTAGAAAACAATAATTAAATTGTACTTACTCTCTTTTTTCAGCATGAAGTCAGAGCCTTTGATTAATTATATTGCCAGACTTATAATATGGTGTAAGTGACTCTGAATCAATGAAGATTGATTCATAGTGAACACTATAGAAAACTAGTAAGAGATGATTCTCTTACAAAATGATCACCATGTTGCTCCTTAAGTGTAAAAAGTGAGGGTTCCTCATAAATAGGAAATCTAGACTCCATGGTTGTTGAATGAATGGAATAATTGGGAGAGTTGGTGCTAGAACATCTCGACCACCATAATTTAGTGGTTTACAACCATCACCCTTTATTGTCATCTACCAGTGAAACTTATTGCATATACCATGTTTGATAGAGTAACAAATTAGAATAATCAAATTTCAAAAAATAAATAAGCTAATTATGATAAAAAAAAAAGAGTTCAAATGTGTGTTTTCTACACCCAATGTGGCCATTATCTTGTCCTCATTCTAGTATACTAAATATATAAAAAAAAAATAAAATATATATATATATATATATATATATATATATATATATATTTGAATGTTAAGAATATATTTTTGTCATTATTGTATAAAATTTATAATTGAAAATGACAAAATATATAAGTACAGATCCAATAAACAAGAAATAAAAAATATTTAAACCAAATACATGTAATAAAATATGTAATGACATACTTTAGTCCATAGAAGCTTCTTAACTTTTATAGTTGCACCATCTTTGAGCCCTTTATATAACTTTTAATGACAACAACGAAAGTGTTTGATATAAGAAAAAACATAAAGTCATTAGGGAAGTTGTTTCTCTATTCCCAAAACTAATTTATTTAAGTAGTCATTTTATTTATAAATAAGAATGTTTTGTTACTTTGGAGATAAATAGCATATACACACAAATTTCAAGTCTAATTTGGAGAGTGAACCAATTTTTTAAAGCCTAAGTCACATTACTTCCTGTCCAATGGAGAATCTACAATTGTTCCAACTTGATCACTAAAAATTTTAAATTATCTAAAAGATGTCCAATAAAAATTCTTATTTTGATAAGAGTAATAATACTCAAACCTTATGCCTTTGTAATCTATCTATATAAACCAAAAACTTCCTTTATTCACTAGCATCTTCTCCAATATTGTATGTTATTTTTAATATTCAATCCACTATCTTATTGTTTTGTGTTCTCTCTTACACATTATTCTACACTATCGTTTTGTTCCAAACAATGCTCTCTCAAGTCTTTCACGATTTTTATTTCTATCCTTCGTTACTAGCATATGTATGTATTTAATTTCGTGTAAAATTTTATCTAATTTTACTTTATATATATATATATATATATATATATATATATATATATATATATATATATATATATATATATTATAGCTTTTTGATCATGACTCATCGTTTTCTTATACCAACTATTTTTTAGGATTTTATCTAGAGCATTTAACTCAATTCAATGTTACAAATTAAAAAGACAATCAAAGTTGATAAGAAATTAACTAAACAAAAAGAATGCACTTCAAACAATCCAACCAAATGCTTTCCATTTAAAATTGAAATTTATTTGGCCAACTAAACATTACCCGCAATAATGCTTGTCATTAGAAAGAGTGAGACCTTACATTAAAGTTGAGACATGGATGAGAAGGAAATAGAGGAACCAGACACACTTCCTCAATGTGACTTTAAATCTACTTCTTAATAACTTTAAAACCCCTAAACCAAAAAAAAAAAAAAACAAAGGTTTAAGACAAACAATTGAGTACCAAAACAAAAATCAAACACTCATGAATGTCATTCGAGCTTCCTCTTCTTCGATTGAACTCCAATTTTAGCTTGAACTTGTTAGGACACAAGCTCATTATGCTAGTGAGGTTGAGAAAGGACTTTGTGGGCAAGGAAGGGATGTAAGGTCACACCTACGATGGCATAATGATAATGGGAGAGAAAGGAACTAGTAAAATACTTGATTTCAATTTCATTGTTTTAATGGATAACGAATTTGTGAATTTGTGGGTTTAAGGGAGACAATGCTAAATATATTGCAAAAGTGGAATCACATTTAGCAATTGAAACAAATTGAGTCGCTAATAACACACTAAATTGGGTCTCAAATTTGGTGGTTGAATTCAAAAAATTAACTTAGTGTCTAAAACCAAATGTGTCATTGAAATAAATTAATTTTTAGTCATTGGTTGATTGCCTAGAACTTCACTTTTATTTTACTTTATATAACCACCAATTTAGCAACACATATTTAGCCACTTTCATTTTCTATCGCTATTTTAGTCGTTAAACATATAAAGATCACTAACAATTTATTAAGTTGTTGTTTTGGTAGTTAATTTGTGATAAATGTCTATTAATGGCTATTTCGGTCACACATTACAACCTACTTATTTTAATCACTAGAAGGTTTTTTTCTTGTAGTGTGAGAATTTCATGACCAAGGAGAAAAATAGATGGATTCAATAAGCACCCAACAGGGATGAAAATTGGAGAAGGTACAAATCCAAGCCTTTGATATCTTCCCCACAACATAGATCGCTTAAGGATAACAATAGTGACTTGGATTTTCAGTGGATTCCTTTCAATTTATCTAAAAGATAGTTGTTGAAGGATGCTAATGCAACACAACTCGTAAGATTTGCTAAGGTCGTTGCAGCAGAATATTTGCATTTGGACAAAACCAAGAGAGGGGGAGTTGAATTGGTTTCTTAATAAAAAAATGTGATTTTATAAAGTTTTCCCTTTTCAAAATATTATTCAAAGATAAATTCATTTATGATAAACAGATAATTAAAGAAAGTAGGAAAAGAGAAAATTGCACAATGTATTTTTATTTTGATTCAGATCAAAAGACCCTACGTCTACACTAAATTGAATGTTACAATCATAATAAGAACAATTTAGGATAAAAAGCACCTCTCTTGAAGCCACAAGAGATAAAAGATACCTCCTTTCAAATCCACAAGGGATCAACACCTCCCTTGAAATCCACAAGGGATCAACACCTTTGAATGAAAAGTTCTTTCCGAAATAGGTCTATCATAAATATATAGACTACTTATTTGAAAATTAGGTCAAGAATCTGAAAAGTCAAGTCACAATTGTCGTTGATAATCAATTATTTACAAAGATAATCGACTAAAATATAAACTTTTCTAAAAACATTTTTATTTATAATAATCGATTATCAACAATGATTAATCGATTATCACATAGAATCTTCTAAAAAACTTGATTTCAATTAAATGATCGATTATCATTAGTGATATTTGATTATCACAACTTTTTGGATAAATAAAATCTTTCTTGAGTGATCTTTGTGCATGTTGCTTTATGACTCTCTAAGTTAAGTCCTACAAAAAATTTATTCACTAAATATGTGACTTATTACAAAGGCTTAATCAAATACATAAATAAAATACAAGTCTTCCAATATCTTTTGTTATCACTTTAAGTTTTTGGACTTGTTTTTATCATCATAAAAAATTTACTTCTAAAGAATGATCTTCATCATCTTCTTTTTCCAACAACATTCTCAAGGAAAGGAAGGCATACACAAATATAGCCCTACTAAGATGTTTCATATGAGTTTCAACATGCTAATGAAAAACTAATTCAAGAAGACATCTATCTATCTATGTACAAAAAAGAGAAAGGAAGAGTCTAATGAACATTGAGATATTCCCATACTGACAATGACTATCGATTTGAGAAAAAACAACGAGGGAATGAAGAGCATGAGACACCTCTATTTGGGATTTCAATGGCATTTTTTGTGGTTTCACTAGTTGATGGGCCAACAAGTGCAACGCAAAAACGATAAGTTGTCAAATTAAGAATGTTAAGCTTTGAAGCTCATATGTAAGTGATTCTATGATCATTTCATTCTAAAAAAAAGACTAAGAGGATGACATTTCCCATGAAGATGACCCAATTGCCATATCAATTGTAATGGTAAGTCAAAAAGTTCATTAAGCCTTGGAGGATCAAGGAAGTTTAGGTGAAATATTATTTTGGGAAACTTTTATGGGCCTAAAAGTACTAAAATATTGCTTGAAACATTTTGATAGGGTGTTGGTAGGTTTTATGGGATACCCCTTTGAGGTAAACAAATATGATGAGTTGTGAACGAATTTTGGCTTAAGCGAATTCAAAAGAAACACTTGTTATCAAACACTTAGAGGTGAATGCTCTCTCCTCCTACGACATATTGCTCAATAGGTAATCTCTTAACAATCTCCACTTTGCATATAAAAGTCAAATATCTAACCATAGAGGGAAATATCGTTGTTATCAGAGTCGATCCATATGTGACTCAAAAGTGCTACAAGGGAAGTCTATGTAATTATTGCATTTATGCCTTGACTTAAGAAGAGTAAGAAATAAATATGATCAATCTAGATCCTAGAAATACGTTTGAAGATTGTCATATGTAACTTGTTAAAGACATAAAAGAGGTATTGTTGGAGGAAGGGAAAATAATTAAGATAGACATGAACTTGAAAGTCTGTTTGGAAGAGAAGCTTGTGACCGTTTTTGTGAGCTAATAGAACAACTTTTGCATGGTTGACTACAAACATGTCAAGGAGGAACCCTATTTTTTTGTCACACAAACTAGCCTTGGATCCTTCAGCTAAATCAATAATCCAAAGACGAAGAAAATTTGGTGAAGATAAAAGAGAGGTTATCAAGGAGGAGACCCTTAAACTAGTTAAGGGTGACCACATACAAATGATTCAATATCCTACTTGGTTATCCAATGTTTTAGTGCCAAAGAAGTCTTTGTAGAAGTAGAGGATGTGTATAAACTTTAATATTTTTAAATAAAGCTTGCTTAGAGGATTCATATTTACTTCCCAACATCATACACATGAAACATCCCACTAATATAAAAGAAGTACAACAACTCTTGTTTGACTTCACTATCTTTGTTCTTAACTGCTATAATAGATAGGTTTTCCCCACTTCCAATCTTTAATTAAAAATGACAATGTTTGATCAAGTATTTACCACAAGGCCAAAAACTATAGTTAATAGTCAAGTGCAACTCTTTCTTCTTAAGAGTGTAGCAACTCAAGTATCATGATTCAATTATGATTTAAATAACTTGGTCTCAACCATAGGACAATTAATGTCACCTGCAACAATCTTTTCCTTAGCAATTGTAGGAATCACATTCTTCAATTGTGATTCAATGCACTTGCTTTACACCACAGGATAATTGTCCAACCCCCGATAATCTCCTCATGAACAATTGTTCTATTGGAAATCAAACTTGTGACCTTGATTATAATACCAATTGTTGGATTAAGTGCTTATCATTGTGCTAAAAGCTATAACTGATAATCAGGGCACAACTGTTTCTACTTAAGAGTGTAGCAACCCAAACATCATGATTAGATTATGACTTAACCCCATGACTTTTGTTACAAGACAATTGATGTTACTTGCAATAGACAATTCACATGGACTAAGGAATGTGAACATGCATTCACATAGTTGAAGTATTAATTGACACATCCTTTGGTGATGCTCAAGCCAATTGGTCATAAAATAATGCTCCTTTGTATTAGGATTATTGATCAAGCCATTAGTTTGGTGTTGGTTTAACATATCTACTTTGTTAGTCAAAGTTTTGCAAGGTCCAAAAATTTGCTATTAGTGAATTGAGCGAGCTACATTAGTTGTTCTCAAACCAGCAAGGCAACTTTGACGTAACTTCTAAAGTCATGTTATTATAGTTCACATTGGCTTACTGATCAAAACGATCTTAAAAATACCAATTTAGTGGGGAGAATGATGTAATGATCGCTCGAGTTATCAAAGTTCAACATTTAATATGAATCTTGTGGACCCATTAGAACCCAAGTTCTAATAGATCTTGTGTAAACTCAATTCACCTTTGCCCGCTAGACCCCTAGATAGCACAACTTGGATACTCCGGGTCTATGGGGCTTCAAACATTTAAGATAATGAATTAAGATTGATTAAAGATTCAAATGAAGTCTAATTGAAGACTAAGGAAGTTTTCGTCCCTACAAACAATGCTAATGTTCTAATACACCTAATAGTCCTAAAACAATAACAAAAATATAACAATAATACCAACAACATAATTCAACATATTAAGTATATTTGTTTCAACTAAACCAACATATATTATTAATATATCAAAATTCACATATACTAATTAATATTGACAAATTCATTAACTAATTTAATATTTAAAAATCGTGTATTATATTATTAATTACGTATTAATTTTATTTAAAATTATATTAATAACACTAATATATATATATATATATATATATACTAAATTGCTTAACAAAATTTATATTTTAAAAAAATATAATTGTTCACTAATATTTTTTTATAATAATAATAATTATCAGTATTAAATTTTATAAACTCCTTTTTTGCATATATTTTAAATAATCTTAATTTTTTTAATTAAACATATAAAATTAATTGTAAATTTTATTATATTTATTAAATATTTATTTACTACAAAAGAAAATAAAAAACCAAAAAGAAAAAATTACACAGATATCGGCTCATGGAAGTCGATAATCAACCAATGTTAAGTATGTTTTTGACATGTCTAATGTTTGGGTATCTTTTGAACCAATTATGTAAATTGAACACTATTGAGTTAATTTCATAAATAGATGTGAGATTATCTACTCGGAAATTTTGATGGATAACTATCTAAATTATTCTAAACTATTATTTCAAAATAAAAGAAAGAATGTCCTTTTACATAGAAATAAAATTTGTATGTATAGATTTTGAAAGAGATTTTTTTGGTAAGAGCGTTTCATTCAAGTTCTTGACCACTGTATTAATTATTTTAGGACCTCAAATAATAAAACAAATACACGTTTAAATTAAAGAAAAAATAGAGTGCAAATGTGTTTAATTAAAATTTATGACCAGATTTTTGGTGGCATATTTGTAAATTCGGATCAAACACAGAGGATATTCGGAAGACAAGATAATGTGTGGTAACGGGGTTTTCCGTGGCCAGAATGAATTTTGTTGGGTCATTTGTTCTTTTCCTGCAAAAATCAATGTTTCAGTTTCTCAAGTTTCTCTCCGACCTATAATGGTGTCTTGTTGTTGAATGATCTACCAATAAAAATATCGGAGTGTTTGTCGCAAAGTTTCAGCAGAAAGGTACAAACTTTTCAAGTTTGAAGGAGAAGGTAAGTGAAGGGTATTATGGCACAGTTCACTACGCAGGGTCGGCTGAAGCTGCTCTTCAATGGGGAGGGCGTGTCTTCTATTTTGGAGCAGAAGGACCCTTTTCTCTACAAGTGCAGATCAGTTCAGACCAGCAAGCGAAGAACAAGGTGCATGGGTTCTTCTGCTAGGATTTACTATGCTTCAAAATCATCTTTGTGTAACAGAAGCAACCGTTGTAATGCGCGGACAAGCTCCACTGCTGGAAATGGGAGTGTTCATGATGAGGATGAGGATGACGATGAGGACGATGATTTTGATGAGGATGATGATGTGTTTGACGGAGATGGCTTGTCTTGCTTCCGTGGTTTGGTGTTGGACATAGCTTACAGGTTACTTCTTTCTTGCATAATTTTGCATTTTTTTTTGCTGTTGCTATGCATGCACAGTAATAATATTTGTGCTCTTTACGTTTTACAGGAATTGAGAAAGTTCATTTGGGGTTTTACTCATCAGGGTGGTCTTATGCTTTTATAATTCCTGTTTCTGTACTTTGTTGATTCTTAACCTTTCCAGCTGGTTTGATAGTAAGGGTTTGGTAGTTGTTGTATCTCTAGGAAGACTTCTTGACTTAGTGCTTCGGGAGTTTTGTGGCAAGTTGTTGATTGTTATTTATTGTGCTATTTGGACTGATGGTAATAAATAATTCCTTTATTTGGGGAAGTCTCAATAGAAAAATTATAAGAACAGTGGGTTTGATTAGTTGCCATTTGCCTAACAGAAGGCTTTGTGAGTGTAGAGAGATGTATAAATGCATTCTGCCATTAATGGTAGATCCATTCCTTAATTTTTTAGCTTTACACATTTGCGACTTTAGTTTGGCTGGACTTGACTTAACCTCAAGAGTTAACTCATGAGGTGAGGATTCAATGTAGGATTTCAACATACTCCTGTTCAATGTCAGCACTATGATAGGTTTTAATACCGTCTTGAGTTTGAACTAAAATGAACTCAACCCCAAAAGGCTAGATCAATAGGTGAGAATTACCTAAGTCTTTGTAAGCTCTTGTTTGGTCATATCCTATGATGTATGGATACAATTATTTTGAAAATAATAGAATACAATATGTAATATACATATTGAAAGTATACAAAAATTCTTAAAAGCATGATAAATATATGATTGCTATTGTGTGAATCCAAATTAAAAATGTACTAAACATGATCAAAATTTAAAATTAAAAATTATTGTCATCATAAAAGTATTACTGCATTTTAGTTAAATATTTCATTGATAAGTATCAGTAAAATATCATAAAGTATCATATATGTGTTGGACACGGATACGTGGCACAAATTGAACTATCAATGCATCATAACACATATCTATAGTTGATGTTAGATCTCAATGTGTATTTTATCTTTGAGTGACTATTTTTATGACATATTTGTTGTTTGCTTTGGGAAATTCAGGATCACTGTCAAGGAGCATTTGCATTATTTGTGATGTGGGTTCTACAGACACACACAGCTTCATGTTTATCACTGTTTATTTGTTTTTTTATTTTTTCAATCAAGATAAGTACAAAAATCTATCTTGATAATAAGTTGAAACTATGTGGTGTAATCACTTCCTGCCAGTTATCTATTTTTCAGGGATGAAATACTGTATACTTTATAGCCTCAGTGTTTAGTGTGTGTGAATAGTATGAAATAGTGACGATTTATTTTCTCTTGTATAGTCACCAATATCAAGACACCTGCTCAGTTCTTTGCTTATGGTTCTGACTGCTGTCATCCTGCTCCAGGCCAGTAAATGTCGTAGGCTGGAAACGTGCTATATGTTTGGAGTTTATGGAGAAGGTCAGATATTTCTGCTCAACTTTTCATTTGCTATGTTAATTATAGTGTGCAATGAGCTTATTTAATGTATTTTATCATTTTTTGATAGACATGAATATGTGTAATGTTAAACTAAACCAAACTAATCTTCTTAATGTATTGGTGGGATTTCTTAATGCATATATCATTTCCAAAAGTGGGGTGTATCTCTGAAACAAGTTCTAATCCTTTTCTTTTTGGTGTAATCTGAACTTGATTTGTTCCCCAGGCCTGGTGGTCAGTTTGCACATACCAAGATACTGACACATATACTGATTCCGGCTACAGCTTTTGATTCTATTTCTTCTTTATTTTAGACAAACACTGAAATGTGGTTATTATGTTTTGAAATGTCACTTTTCCAGGCTGATGTACTGGAGTATTATACTAAGACAGTGAATTCCCCTAGTGGATCTTTCTATATACCAGCTGTCTTAAGGGTATGCACAACATAATGCTTTTGGTTTATTAATATTTCTGGTGCTTGGCCATCATTCTAGTACAACCGGTGGCTCTAATTTACTATCAATATGTATATTCTGTATTTTATCATAAATGATTGTTAAGCAAATGGCTATTGCTGAAAATTTTTGTCATTTGCCTGGTCCATTAAATATGAGCTCAACTTAGTTTTGTTTTGGTGGTTGGTACAGGTTCCTCATTTACTTCAGGTTGTTAAAAGAAGAATAATCAAGAACAATCTTAGTCGAAAAAATATACTATTTCGAGACAATTACACCTGTCAGTAAGTGCTCTGTGTTGAACTTTATTTTTTAACAAATCTAAATATGTTTAATTTCTGTCATTCACCACAACAAAACAGAAACGCTGTTTTTCATAGCTTCCCCTTGCCAGGGTTAAGGAGGATAGTTGTGTTAGGTCATTGACGGCCAAGGTAAACTTGCCTATATACCAAACATGTCAGTTAGCCAAGTTGAATAATCAATAAAAATTACTGAATGGAATTTAGGGGTCTTCATACATATATTTCTGTAGAATTGATATTACTAAGATCCATGCAGCTCCTAGACTTTAAGAATTTGACTGTATTATTAGGAGTTAGGACAGATTGGGAGTTGCTTGGAAGATGAAAGAGAAGAAAAAATGGTTACTACTAGTTAACTAAGAGAGATAATAAGAAGGGATTAGTTAAATAGATGAATTGGGGGAAGTAAGGGTTGGGTTGGGAGAGGACTCGGGGAAATGAATTTGAACAGAACTCAAAAGGGCTTGGTCAATTGTGAAAGGGGGAACTAGTGAAGGAAAGATCTTTCTCCTTGTCCTATCCACTTTCAGTCAAGCAATAAAACCATGTTTTTCTTTGTTTTGAATGCCGGTTCCTAAAACCATGTATAGATCCATGGTATTAATTAACAATTTATTTACGGACAAGACTTTGAACCTGGAAAGTGGTGTAAGGCCAACTTTGTGATGAGCTGAAGTGCATGCACCTGGAAAAAACTCAACTGTGGCCATGCTTTCAGTAATGCAATTTAGTCTAATAGGAATGATTCTCCATTTTGTGTGAGACATCAGACAGAGAGAAGAATTCCCTCCTTTCATTTCAGATGTAAAATTAGAACTATTGAAATGAGCATCAATTTTCTGAACTTTAACCTAAATCCAACTTAATTTTACCTTTGGTTGGGGGTGTTCAAATATAAAATCCCTAATCTTGTTCCCCAATCTCTAGTTTGGTTCAGCAAGATTCATTCACCTTGTAATTTACGAGAATTAGGTAGTCTGAATTGTTATGTATGAATTGTTATTTGTTCCTTGTGGAAGCCCTTAGTTAGCATGAGTCTGTTCATTGTTTCCCTTCTTAATATTTCATGCTTTTGGAGTAATTATGACTCAAACCACAAACAGAATCAGGCAAGAGAAAACAAAGAATTTATTTAAATGGGATTTAGCAGAAAACAGGAGAAAGATCTTCTGCTAGCTATTGTAACTACTAACTATCCTAACTCCTAATAAATTAACAGTCAGAAGCAGTTTCCTATGTTTACCTTTACTATACAATTACCTAGAGCATAAGGATGCAAAGGTGATCTTGCCTAATGTAATTAGGTTAGTTGAGATACAAATCCTTGCACTGATAAATATGATATGACCTTCTCAACAGGTATTGCTCTTCACGTGAGAATTTGACCATTGATCATGTTGTGCCCGCTGCGTTAGGTGGAGAATGGACATGGGAAAATCTAGTAAGATAATCTTTTACCCATATAGAAAATACTGCTGGAAACTACATAATAATAACCATGTTCCACTTTATAAGTTGCCAAGATTCATCATAACTTAAAGAATAGTTAGAATTATTAGCCTAATTATTCTTTCTTATAAATTGCATCTTGTATTTACTTTTTCTATGTAATTGTTTTGTATATATCCCTAGGCTTAGTGTGTTTTTCACTCAAGCAAATTTCAGACAAGTATTCTATCCTCCCTTACCTTGTGCTTGGATAGGGAATTTCACAAATTTTAAAACATTCAAATACATTGAATTTGAATTGATCTAATTTCAAATTGTTTCATTTTTCAAATGTTTTGTTTGGACAATACAGTTTAAATTTAATGAATTTTAATTTTTTTGTTTGGATAAAGTATTTCAATTATCACCAAATACAAAAAAAATATATAAATATCAAATAATTGTTAAAAATTCAAAATGTCAATTGATTATATTTTGTAGTTGATCTTGGTTGATGTTATTTTTGAGTCAAAGTTTGTCAATCATTTTTTATTTGATATTTGCTTAACTTTTTCTAGATTGACGTTAACTGAGATTGTTTCAGTTGATGTTGAGCACAATTATTTAAGTTAACATTAATCAATGCTATTTTTACAATGTTGATGGTTGGGGTGTTTTTGCCAGCTTTTTTTTTATCAATGTCGACTGAAAAATTTCCCCAGTTGACATATTGTTATAAAAGAACAATCCTAATTAATGTTGTCCGAAAATTTTCCAGCTAACATTAAAAAATAGCTAACAAAGTATTTACAAAAAATAAAATCTTTGTTGATGATTAAAAAAACCATTGCTGTGACAAAAAGATAATCATCGCAAACATCGATTGAAAAAAAAAATTAATTCATATATGCAAGAAAATAGTCTCCCCTACATTTACTGATAAAACTTTAATTAATATCGAGCAAGAAATAATACTGGTATACAAAAAATATTCTAACAAAACAAAAAAAGTAATTCTTATTAACATCAATGAAAAGAATCCGAGTTGACATTGGTCGAAAAGTAGTCATCCTGGCAACGTCATAGTCTTAGTCAAGCTAATGATGCCAAAACCAAAATCAAGCAAACGGGAAAATGCCAAAAGCAAATTGATCACATTGTGATACTCTCATTGTATGCTAGGTAGATCCTGGATATTGGATTCTGGTGCTTTTGATCACATTGCCAGTATTCCTTCTCTTTTCTCAAAATTTTCATCCACCAAATGTCCTCATTCCATAACCCTTGGGGATGCTTCAAAGGCTAAAGCCATTTTGAAATTAGTCAAGCTATAACTCTTCTTTCATTAACTTTTGAATTCAGTTTTTTTTATCTTTAGGTGCCCTTTTAACTTAATTTCCCCAGAAGTCACTAGGGATTAGATCACCTAAAGTTTACAAATTTTTTATGAGTCTTGTCAGTTTGGGCAACTTGTTCGGGCTACATTCCTAAGAACGGAAAATAGTCAAATAGATCCTCCCCTCGATATTCATTCAAATGTTTGGGATCCTAGTTGTGTTTGTTATACATAGGCAATTTGTTTCTTTCACAAATTATTTCTCAAGATGCAGTTTGATATTTTTAACAGAAAGTCATTCTAAATGGTTTGTTTTTTTCCAAAATTGGTCTTCATACTCCATTTTTGTAGTGACCATCCCAGAATATTTTCCTGTCTAGTTGTCCTAATTCACACGATAAAATGGCATTGAGAAAGAAAACAGATTCACCTTCATGACATTCCTGTCAGATTTCATCTTAAAACCAATTAACAAACAAAGTTGCTCAAAATATGAGTAGCACTCTAAAAATTGACACAGACGACATTGTGCTGTCAAATGCATCTTTTTTGAACAATCCAGTTTTGTTAATCCTCTGATTTTGAATACTCAAGAATCAATAATTTCTTCCCAGCCACAATAGGCGTTCGTTACTCCCTCTTTACTTATCAGCTTCTTCCTTGACATATGAATCTAGAACTCAGTATTTTCTGATGACAGGTGACTGCTTGTGCCAAATGCAACTCCAAAAAGGGTAAAAAAACTTTGGAGGAGGCAAAAATGAAGTTGATTAAGGCTCCAAAGGTACCACCTACTTAACTAGCTACAACATAGTTGCTTTCTTCCCATAATTCATGAAAGGGCAACATACCAAGGAGTTGTCAATGTTAAAATTCCAACTTTCACTTACGGTGTTGTATTGAAACATAGTACTATTTCAAAGTATTCAGGCTTTATAATGTTTCCATTTTCACGATTAAGTGAATGTTACTCTTGTACTTCAGGCTCCAAAGGACTATGACATTCTTGCCATACCTCTAACTGCTGCGGCCCTAAGAATGCTGACATTAAGAAAGGGAACACCTGAAGAATGGCGTCAGTATCTTAGGTCTCCTTGAGTTAACACTCGGTGATAGCTGTATAGTCCTGCATGTCATGAAAACTGAATTTATCCTTGGGCACCCCCCAGAATAAATAGAAATTGAAGAAAGAAAAAAGAAAAAAGAAAATCTTGATTTTTAGGTTATTTTAAGATACTTCAACTTTGTAAAGAAATTAATTGTAAACAAGGCTCTCCAATCACAACGATTGTGTAAAACCTATGCATATTAATTCCTGTCTGAATTTGGAGGACTTGGTGTTGTAGCTGCTTGTTGGTGCATGGATTAGTATGTGTGGAAGCCTTGGTGAATGCAAATATTTAACTAATCTATTCTCAGATTTCACCCATCTCATCTATTATTTTTGCTTAACTTTGTGAGTTAAAATTGGTTTTCATAATTAATCAGTAACCTTGACTAAGCAACCATTTCATTGTAAATTTGAATTATTCACCATCAGAAAACTGAAATTTGATCATAATGCTTTCAAGATATTGTAATGGGGCCACATTGTGTTTCCTTTAGTGAACTCACATTCAATTTCATACCAGATGAGAATGCAGAGCTGTTGCAAGATGGGTACTGGTAAGTAATGTATGTATGTCCTGAGCGAACCTAGGCAAAATGAACGGTTGATACTGATTTTGGAAGTGTAATGCTTACTGGCACAAGTTTAAATTCAAATGTAATCATATCTGAGAATCTTGGTATTAGTAGACATTTCTTTATATTAATACTAAGAATGGATGATACTAAAATGATTCAAAATAGTTTTGTTCTTCATTCATTCAGACTAATACCGATACATATTAAGCAGATGTTGGTAATAGACATTTCTCTTAATCATCTTCATGCATAAAATTTTAAGAACAGAAGCTTTGGTAACAGATGAGTTGTCAAAAGGGTAAATATGATAAGAACCTTTGTTCTGATCCATCTTTGTTCTCATCCTTTGGTACCATGTTCAGTCTTTTCAAAGTTTGAAAATGGTTTTTCAGAGATGATAAATGCCCCCTAAAATTTTAAATGTTTGCCCAGTAGGAGCTCCTCTTCTGGTACTGCACATGGTTCTCTGTTTGAATGAAGCAACTTGTGTTGATCTGCAAATGGCAAACACTATCATGCATTGGTTCAGTGAAATGGACCTAACACATGACAAGTATTTATGCCATTTACATATTTATGCAGTGGAGACAGGTTTTCTTATTGGCCAAAACCCAGATACATTTTTCCAAGTATTTTTGTATTGTTCTTCCATCGCAATTGAGGTTCAACTTGACAACAGTACAGTAAAGGTGGACATAAATTACAAGATAAAATAGTATTTTTTCTTTTTTTTGTGGAAGTGTATTTAAGTTTGTCTTTTAATGTTAGTCTAATTATGTACTTTAGTGGTCAATGCAAATAAATGTTGAAACCTCCCATAGATACAAGAGCAGTATTGTTTAGAAATAAATAAGTTCTAAAACTATTTCCAAGATGAACAAAGGCTCTATACAAGTCTCCAGATATCAATTGTTGTTTTTGATTATTGATTATGGATTTTTTATATCATGAGACATGTAAAATGATCATTCGTATTAATTTAAATTTAACTTGTATTTTAGACTATGTAATGCACTTGAACAAAAAAAAAATATTAAATACTATTTTAATATATCAATTATATTTTAGATTTCATATAAGTAATTTATATTTGATACAACATTATTTTTAACCATGAATAATGACAGTATTGATGATTTAGTGTAAAAAAATGAGAAAGAGAAAGACTCCACTTTGTGCACAGAAGATTGATGTAAAAAAAGGAAAGGTGGGTTTGGTTTGGTATGGTTAGAATTAAACTGTGTGTGGGTTGGTGTAAAAGTGACGTGGATTTCAAAAACATAGCACATATCAAGGAAAAGATAAAAAGGAGGCATTTGAAAATTGTACATTTAATTTGAAGTTGATATAACTTTTTTTTTCAAATCCCATTAATAATTTTTTTCAAAAGATCCAACATTGGATTGAATTTGCATGTTATTCAAGTTTAAAAGGAAAAGGTTTTTGTACTTACCCAAATCCTTGTGAGGGTGGCAATGGCTAAGATTTGTGATTAATTTATTGGAATAGTTTTGGTGTGAGCCCTAAAGTGATGAAATTATTGGTTGCGGTGCCCCTGAGTTGCACAGTGAAGAGTCATGATTCATAGGACCTCATCCATTCCCATATCCAATCAAACTAGGGAACAGTGTTCCCTTCATTATTTAGATGTGCCCTTTTTCTTCCATCTCAGGGCACTCATAGAGATGAAAGGCATGAGAGAGAGAATGTATCCAAGTCAAAGCATCACTTACTCAACACTTTTAATTGCAGTTGGATGGGTGTGTACCATGTGTATGTCTGGTCACTTGTTGTCACAGAAAACAAGGATTCATGCTTCATTTTCAAGCACTTGGGTGGGTGGTGGCTTAAGTGCCTACAACTTCAAACCAAACTCTCAGTATTTGTGGGTCCTCCTTCTCTTGTGACCATGACCAGGTTGCATGCATCATCAATCAATGCCTCATAATACAACATTGCCTATTATTCTGCTTCATTGCACATTCACCCCTTTCATTTCATTTAGACACCATGGCATGGGGAGCTTTTGTATGGGAAGTCAACAAAGCTTCATTCCTCATGTGCGATCCAAGTGACATCGATTGTTCCGTGCCAGAGAGGTCAAAGTGATATCAATTGTTCCGTGTCAGAGAGGTCAAGTGGGTCGGGTCAAAATTGAATCGTGGTGTGTAGATTGTTACATTCTTAAGTAAAAAAAGTTAAGTTCTGACTAATAACACTTTTGACCTAATGATAAATGTTTATTTCTAACCACGTGTTTTCTTCCGATCTTAAATTAATATAAGATTATTATGATTTTAAGTCTTTTGAGATAATTATCTCGATAAATACGTTGAGTTAATATTGTTAACATCAATTATTGTATATTAGATATTTCATCAAAGTTTTGTTTTAAAAATTGTTTCAAAAAATTAAAAAAATATATTTTAAATTTTTGAGAATAATTGAAGTATAAATTTAAATTTCACATTATGCAGTAGAAATAACAAAATTAAATACTATAAAAAAAGCTCGTATATTTATTATTTTGAGATTTTGATTAAAAGTTATATATGTTTTTCTCTAATGAATCCGCCGAAAAGAGAAAAAAAAAAGACCAATTCATTAATGTTGGCAACGGTTTATACTCTAATGTGATTAACAACAACAAAAACACAACTATAACAATTTAACTGAAAATTACTCGAGCAAAAAATATACCAAATGACTATTAAAATAAAAATGTCTACATTCCAATCACAAACCAATGAAGTTTTATATGTCTAATTCAACCAATTTCTTCATAATAAAAACAGAAATATAGATTAATGTATACATATGTCAATTTTATTTTGAGCAACAAAAAATTATGAAGTTGAATTTTTTTAATATATTTACCAAATTTTTGGTTTATGATATAATGACAAAAAAAAAACATGTGAAAGCCGGTGATATGAGAGTTAAGAGGAATAAGAAGTATTGAAATTATTCATATTTTGTTATGTTACTCTCTAGGTTCTTTTTCAAGCTGCTGCTTTCAAAATCATTCATTTTCAATTAATTACTCATCCAACTCAGACCCACCATAGTTCATCATGCACATATTGGTGGTGGAATTTTATTTTGCTTTAATTCTTTAGTTTTCAAGCAATCAACAAGAAACCATATTGTAATTGAGTTTCACTTTCAAATTCAAATATGCATCCTTTCAAATTCAAATGTGAAACCGTGACCTTTCTTTCTTTTATTTACTTCTCTAAAGTTAGTTTTTAGTTATTTATAATTTTACACATTACTTTTATATATATTATTCACAATAATACGTAGTAGATAAAAGTGTGAAAGTATAGTTTCATGAAATTATAAATTAAAGTGAAATTAAATATATAGTTTTTATATATTGAAATTGGAAAGCTTAAAACTAAAAGTTACAAGTAGAAAATTGTGACATGTGAAAAAATATAAAGTTGCACACATGTACATGTAAAATAAGTGTGACAAGTGAAAAAATAGCACTAGTGTAGGTTTTCAAATATTGAAACTTTTGACAACTACATCTAACATATTTTTAAACAAATATATTAAAAAGCTTTATTTTTAAGTACAATCGGAACATTATTAGTATCTTTATGAAATTTATACAATAATAAATATAAAAATCAAATATGTTTTCTCCATAGTACTACAAATACATTATTATAACATGACATGTTTTATTGATGTGATCTTCTTAACTCATTCATAAGCATCTAACATATTCACATTAAAAATCGGTAGTAACGTTAATCTAGATAAAAAAATTCACACACTTTAATTTTTTATTTATCAATTTCGTTTGATTTTGGTTATTTACGAGTTCAAATTTTTTATTGTTTTTTAATATTATTCTATGTTTTGTTTTTAAAATATATTGATATTAATATTTTAATATTTTTTTAATATATTTTAAAATATTAAAATAAGTGTTTATCGGTATAAAAAAACATAACAAAGAATCCCAATTCGTTGTGTAATTTAGTAAGATTGTTTGAGTTGGATAAAAACGGGGAAATTAAAGACTCAATGCAAGATATGGGTAAAAGCAATTCATAAATCACAATCCTGTGATTGCCTCCAATTCGAAGAAATTTGTTTGCAGCAAAAGTTGGTGAAGAAAACGCCACTGATTTCGGTGGAATGTTTTACTTATATAAATTTAGAAGATAGAAATACATTTTTTTATAATTATATTATAAAATACAATTTTATTTTATTTTTGCATTTCAGCCATAATTTCATTTCTGGAAAATAAATTTATGTTGGAAAAGTAAAACATAATTAGTTTAAATGTATAAGGTCAAATACATTTTCTTTTTTACATATTTAGATAACCTTTTCTTTTCCACAACATATTTTTACAAGAGAACCGCTTATAATTAGATAACCTTTTCTTAAAAAAAAATACATTTAGCATTTATTTTTAAAATTACTCACCACTTATGAACTGAGCATTTAAATTATTCTACTTGATGACTTTTTCTCAAAAACTTTGAAGTTACTTGCGCTCCTAAACCCTTAAAGTCAAAATAATCAGTTATTTTGAATTTGAATTTGAATTTGAAATTCTTAACATCTATAATTTTCTCAAAAGAGAGAGAGAGAGTAAAGAGAAATGGTTATATTAAAAAAAATGTCCACCAATTAATTTACACACTTTACAAGATAATTTCTTTTTTACATTAATTTGCACCTTCACTATATAACTAACTAAAAAGCTATAACTGTGTCACATTAACAAAATTTCATAAAGTGGATAAGTAATTAGATTCTTAGTAACACGAATGTAAGACTTACTTTGTAATATATGTACGAAAATTTGGACCAACAATTTTGAAAGACTAAATAATATATTTGAAGTTTTAATTTTGATGCAAAATTATTAGAGTTTATATCGATAAAGTTTACCTTCCCTCCCTGTGATAGGACCACAAAATTGAAGGCACCAAAACTTGGCAAAAGTTAAAAGATTTTGGAAGAATCTGAATGTTAAAACATTTAAAATGAATCTGAAACTGGCAGAAACAGTCTGTGCCCTGCTCTCTTGGACTCTTCCAATGCATCTTTTGAGATGTTTACAAACCAAAACTGAAACAGGGGCATCTAATAGTTATCTCTCTCTCTGCACTCTTAATATTATTATTTTACCCTCAAAACTAAACCAATTTTTCCAAAAACAAATTACCAACTTTATTTTCCTTGATGCTGAAAGAAAAAAGAAAAAAAAAACATCGTGGTTTATTCTATTTGCATGCCAAAGGAAGAAAAAGGCAGGGGAACAAACAACAGAAGAGGAAAATAAGAAAGGTAAGCAACGAATATAGAAATAAGTAAATGGTGTTTTGGGGTAAACAAGGTTAACGTGAGATGAGAGATGGTGATTGGTGTTTTTGTCTGCATAAGATAGTGATGTGAGCTTTCACAGTGATAATTTTGATTTGTTCTCTTTTTGCTTTTAACCTTTTATCTGCCGACAAAAAACCAAGGCCCGTATTAATAAAGGGTACCCTCAGACAAAGCTTGAGTTCTCTTCTAACTTGGAACACCAATTTTGGCTCTCTCTATTTCCTCTCTTTCGCTCCCTCTCTCATTGCTTCAAAATTACACACTCTTGAGTCTTACCCTCATCAACATGAATATGTGCCAAAATGTATCAGTTACCACTGAACGCCACCAAGATCAGGTCTTTGCCCCTTCTTGCTCAAGCAGCCTTGATGACCTCTTCTCTGCACAGAACACGGTCAGTTGGTCACTTTAATGTTGCCTTGTTTTTTTTTTTTGTTTTTTTTTCTCCTTATCTTTTTCTCCTTTTGGGACTGTTCTAGCTTAATTTACCTCGACCCTCGTAGTTATTTGCAACATGGTTTGAGAAAGTGTTTGCTTTATTTTGGCTGACTAATTCTTTACCAGGTTGTAGCTTTAGTGTTATACCATGGTTTGTTTCTGATATATGTTGTTGTTGTTGTTGTTCTTACTATGTTGGACGAAACATGTGTAGGAGGTGGATGTTGAGTTGGAGTGGCTTTCAGAGTTTGTTGAGGACTGTTTTTCAAGCCCCCCAAGCTTTGTGTTGGGAGGTGGTGGGACTAAGAGTACAAGCATAAGCATAAGCACAAGCAGCAGCAACCCTTGTTGTTCAGGCACATTGAAGAGACCCCAACAACAGAATGAGTCTCCTTTGCAAAGTTTTTCTGTGCCTGGGAAGGCCAGAAGCAAAAGGAAAAGGCTTTCAGCCCCAAGAAGGAAGGACCCTTTGAGCATATGGTCACAGCATTTGAACCCCCAGAATGAAGCCTTGAGTTGTGACCCTCCTCTCCTGAAACAGGCTTATTGGTTGGCTGACAGTGAACTCATGATGCCTAAGCCAAAGGAGGAGAAAGAAGTGAGTGAAGTGGTGGAGAAGAGCAAGGAAAGTTTTGGGGAGTGTGAGGTTGAAGGTAGTAGCAGTGGTGAACAAGCAGCAGCAATGGCTAGGAGATGCAGCCATTGCCTGGCTCAGAGGACCCCACAGTGGAGGGCAGGACCATTAGGTCCTAAGACACTTTGCAATGCATGTGGAGTTAGGTACAAGTCTGGTAGGTTGCTACCAGAGTATAGACCAGCCAAGAGTCCTACTTTTGTTAGCTACTTGCACTCCAATTCCCACAAGAAAGTCATGGAGATGAGGATGACTCAACACCACTAGCCCTTTATTTTTATGTAAAAATCAAACTTCAAATGTTAGGAACAAACTATTTCCAAACACTGTTATCATTTATCATATCTCATCATACCTTTCAATCTTCTTAACAACAACACATTCTTCACTATTAAACCAAATTCTTTACACAAAGGGAATTAATGCAGAAGTGAAGATGAACCTTTGGTTTCAGGTCTTAACCTGCAGTAGATATTCTGTGAACTCTGCATTTGTGTTATGTTATCTGTGTTAAGACTGTGATATGCAGAAGGAAAAAAGTGTGTGATTAGTGAGTGATTTGCACAGCACTTCCTTGACTTTGCCCTTCTTTCCCATTTTGCTTTGGTCATTTTTTAGCTTTGAATATTTCTTTAAAAGAACAAAGACGTGAAATTTGTTCCAATTGGTATCGTATTCTGTCAGTATAAGCATGTGGGAGTGGTCTTGATTTATTTATTTATTTATACTATGCAGTTGGCATGCACCAGCACAGAGAGAAGATAAGGTCATTTCATCCATTACGAAATATGCACATGCATGTGACTTTCAAATTCTTAAACCTAAACAAAATCCTCAAATTTCTTTATTCTATTCTTCTGCTTACTGTGATTTGATTCCATTTCTAGAAATGGGGCATGTATGAGAAACAACTTCTTCAAGAAATTATTCTCCTTCTTTACCCTCCAATCCTTTTTATTCGATGCTGCTCCCAGGAGTAACTTCAACCTGCAAAATCATGCCACAACCAAGGTTTGGAATAGTTTATAAATCAAATTGATAATTATATAACACAGTTCCCTGTGAAAACTTTCTCTTTCCAAAATTTTAGTCAAAGAAAATCAATTTCAAGAATGATTTTTAACTTGTATTTAAATGATGTAATTCAAGAGAATAATTTGTTTAGTTAATGAATTTAGAATTATTTGGAATGAAATAGCTTGTTTGGGTCAAAAAATTAAAAAAAAAATTAAAAGTATTTGAAATAATTAAAATCATAAAAATTTAAATTTATTGAATAAAAAAGAGAGAAGAAAGTGAAACTTCAAAGCCAGTAATGTATTTTAAAATATGAAATTCTTAAATATTATTTAAATTTTGAAATTTGAATAATATTTTTATAAAGTTTAATTTGTAAATTTTATATTTTAAAATAAATATTATCTTAAAAAATTCAAATACTTCAATGTAAAGATGCTATAAAAATCACACTTTGATAATATTTTTATTGTTATGAATTAATGGTCGTCCATTGATTTATACAATTACTCATATGATTGATAATCATATTATTCATTACTCTTTATGATGTAATATTTTGTATTTACTATTTGATTTTATATCCTTTCTGGGTTACCATATTGTACCTATAAATAGGACTCGTCCTATCAGTAATGAGACACACATAAAAAACAGAAGTTGCTCCCTACTCTCTCATTCTCTATTCTTCCTCTCCTTTGTCTCTCTTATTACCTTTATTTTATAACACGTTATCAGCACGAGGGTTATCCAACTGAGCGTGAAGGCATATTTTT
>Ga0214543_1003609_pt1 | contig 29922 bp, 15 predicted proteins | sample CNSS2metaG_FD_160094 | JGI IMG/M metagenome (GOLD analysis project Ga0214543, IMG submission 160094) | Root nodule microbial communities from cowpea collected in UCLA plant growth center, Los Angeles, California, USA - CNSS2 | ecosystem: Host-associated > Plants > Roots > Nodule | place: USA... | reverse complement strand
TAAATCTCAAACGGGAACTAAGTTTCGCTCACTGTATACTATAAGTATAATAAATCTACATATATAAAATAACACTGCAACAATAATATTCAAAAATAAAATGCAATGAGAATTATTTAAACATGCATATATCTAATAATAAATATAATTTTATTTACTAATTTTACAAATATTATTATAAAATTTTAAATAAAATAAAAAAATAGGCCAAAAAAATTAACAAAAAAATAGTCTAAGACTAAAACTATAATGACATTTATAAATTAATACAAGTAATTCTATACATACAATGAACAAATATATACATACAATGAAAAACTAACCTCTTCTAATTGAAAGACGAACTTTGAGAGGAAGTCTAGGGTCTCCGCACACTGCTGGCCAAATGGGAACGAAGAGCAAGTGGGACAAATCTCAAAACGCTGCAAATGGGGATGAAAACGAAAAATAATCGGTTCAAAACGCGTAAAATCAACCCATAATCAAACCCCAACAAGTTTGATGGCGAAAACCTTTCGAAACTCACCTGGAGGGGGTCGGAAATGGCGTCGCCGGGGGGAACTTTCGCGGAAACGATGAACAGCGCAAGGGTTTCTGCGTTTCGCGCAGAGATAAACCAAAACTCAACGTCAGGGGTGTTATGTCCGACGTTAAGTGACGTCGGGGGTGGGAGGGGCCGACGTCAAGGGACGTCTGTCGAGCTAGGGGCCGACGTCCTTTTTTGAGTGACGTCGGGGTATCTTTTAACAAACGTTAAGTAACGTTTGCCCGCTCCACGTCAGACGTTAAAAAGGTCTCATTATTTACAAAAATGTCACCGGTCATTTTTAACGTTGGACTTTTTTTAGGCAGACGTTATTGTGGTGACGTTAAAGACCTTTTTTGTGTTAGTGTTAGTATCTTATATTATGATTTATGTACATGAATCTATTAGACTCGTGAATCTTATTTAGGTAGTTTTCTATAATAAATTATTGTCGCATGAAAATTACAAAGTTACATTGTTATCACTTTCATCTAGACGGTAGTTGCTAGAAGATAGAATGTTAGATTTCATAATATGATTTAAGATTCCATTTTTTTATTACTATTTTTTATAACACTTGGAATTGCTACATTGAGAAGAGTAAAATTATTATTTTTAAATAGTTAAATGTATTTTGTATTCTTAAATTGTTTTCAAAATTCTATTTGATCTTAAATTAAGTATATATTTATTTCGTTGTTGTATCTTATGAAAGTTTACGTGAAACTTCCTCCAGCAATGATACATGAAAATTATATACTACAAGCAATTTTGTAATTATTTCCGAAAATTTGACAAAATTAAATCCATGAACAAAACAAAATTTACAGATTAATTTTCTCGACAAATATTTTCATAAGTAATGTATTAATTGGTAAATTATTGTTAGAAAATTCGTTAGTAAATTTCATAAATAAATATCTATTGGTGATCTTGAGTTGTTATTATTCACAATTTTTTTGTTGATAAATTCTATCATTAAAATGTGACTAAGTTTTCCACTTTAGACTTAGATCTTTTCGTGCTAAAATTCGTCGGTAATCATAAATCTTAATTACTGATGGAATTTTTTGTCAATAAATCTTTTGGTAAAATGCATGCAAATTTTTTATTAAATTTGACGAAATATGTTACAAATTAAATGGAGAAGGATGAGAAGAAGAAGACAATAAGAAAAGGAAAGATAAAGTAGGAGGAAGATGACCAGAGGCGGTAGAACGACAACAACAATGGTGCAATGACAACGCGACAATAGAACGACGACAACGATGGAGGAAAGAAAATAAGGAGGAGGCAATGCAATAACGAAACAACGACAACGGCACAATAATATAATGAAGACAACGGCAGTGGATGCAACAACGATAGCGAAGGAGGAGTAGAAGTGGAGAAAGAAGAAGAAAAAATGGAAAACCATAAAGAATAAGAAGAGAACAAGTTGAAGGAAAAAAAAAACAAACCGTAATATTTATCAACAGATTTTACTGATGAGAAGAATTCATCAATAATTACTGATGAATATTTATCCAAATACATTTTTAGTCTATAATTAACAATAACTATTAACAAATTTATGTTCATCAGTAGTTATACTCTCAATTTTTATCAGTTGATAAGCGACAATTTCTTTAACACCAAACAACCATTAATAACTTTGATTGACCAACAAATTTTAAAAATTATTGATAAAGTCTGACTATTAATAATAATTTCTCATATACCACTACTTAACAAATATATATATATATATATATATATATATATATATATATATATATATATGAAAATTCATTATATTTTATGTCACGAAAGATTTTACCCTTTAAAAGCATTGTTATGAAATATTAAGATTCTTATTAGGTTGCTAAGGCTTTAACAATCATTTGCTATCGAAGAAAAAAAAAATATTAAAATAAAATAAAATTACAATCAACTATGGGACCAAACCCCCTCGACAGAACAAACAAATATGGTGAAATCAATTTATATTTCAAACGAATTTCTAAACAAATCTTGTTTAATACCATCACGTACATTATCATACCAAATTAATTCATTTCTAAAGACAATCCAGAGCTAAAAATAATATTTACATAAAACTAAATATATATTTATTTTATTTATGTACTTTATGAAAATTATGTAAAGTATATTTTCAACGAACAAGAGTATGCGTATAATATTTACCATATGATAACAAAATTTAACACTAAACTATAAGTTTAAGAAATGTGATACAGTTTTTTACATTAACACAGAAAATGTTTCTTACGTGTGATACTTTTTACGTATATGTTCGGGAAATGTTTGATATTATCGCGGGTTGACGTTGAAGGTAACAATAATGTATTAATAATGTATTAATTAGTGATTAATTTATGGTCAAAATTTTAATAGCTAATATTATTAACTTAAATTAATATCTTAATGACCGGTATGATTAACTTTAGACTGATTTTATGTACTACATCACAAGTATCTCATATTTTATATTTTTAAAAATTTATACTCTTTTCAAATTTTATATAGTATATATATGTATATTATAAGATTGAAGATATGGGTAAAAGGTTTTGTACCCCTGAATTGAGTGTTATATAATATGAAATATAAATCTGTAACACATGTGCGCACTATAATGTTTGAAACAATGCGATATCATGCCATAAAATTTGTCCCCATTTAATTAGTATTATCCGTATAATCAGAGTGCCAGGGAAATAATATATACTTTATTAACACACAAATAGGCTTCATACAATGTTTCAAAGGCGAGGCCAATTATTAATTATAAATACTAACCATGATTTCACAAAAATGTTATATTTAAAACAGAAAACAACAATGTTGGGACAATGAAAGCTTAAAACAAGGCTACATGGACCAAAGATGAAGACTTAGTTTTTCATATATTTTTTTTTAATTTTATTTTTTCCCATTCAATCCAAATTATGCATCTTAGATCCACCTACTTATCTTTCCCTTTGTCTTATTGACTAAGTGTTCTCATTACAAACATTTCTTGCTTCATCCTCATAATTCTTCCATCTTTTAACCCTTTTCTTTTTCTCTTTCTTAGCCATTCAAATGTAGCTAGAAGTTTCTATGAATGGTCCAATTTTGTTCCCCACATTTTCTTCCACTTTATTATTCATCGAATCAGTTTATACTTGTCCATGATATCACACACACAAAAAAAAAAGGTTTACACTATCTGGGAAATGTGTCTACACACAAAAAAGAAGAAAAAGAAATAAAAGTGCATGAAAAACTTTAAATTAAGTTATCGGCTATAATTATTTTCTTGTACTACTAATATATTTACGAAAGCTTCAGAAAAAAATTTAAATATTAAATATTATTACCATGTACGATTCTATTTGACATGTCACTGCTGTTTAATAACATTGTGTTTGTGACTTTTTTTATTGCTTTTTAAAATCCATACCAGAATTTAAATTAGTTTTGTCTTAATAAAAAAATAAAAGCCATTTTTTATATAAGCTTTTATTGTAATGGAATAGAAATTAAATTAATGTGATTTCAAATTTTCTTAAAAGTATGGAGTTGGCTTTTTACATGGTATGAATGGATAATTTAAATTTTTTATTAATTGGATAACTAATATCTTTTCAAATCCAAATTTAACATCTTTATATTTTCTCAAGCTGTTTTAGTCCTATCAGAGAGAGAGAGAGAGAGAGAGTTGTTTTTTACTCCCTTAGTTTGGTCATAGTGAATGCTAACTATAAAATATATGATGCAAGGAAAGAAGTTATTTTTGTAATATGTTTAGAGATGTCTTGAAAATACAAAGTTCAAACACATACTTAGATGGAAAACATGGAAAAACATTGGCCAAAAATGAATATAACCTACCCCTACCTTTGTAATACAAACATTGGCCAAACGTGATATTTTTTTATGTCCTATTTGCTTCATGATACATTATATCGTTAGTTTATTTGATTTTTTTTTTGTGTGTGTGTTAATTTGTTCTCTATTTTATATGAAGTTGTTAGCTAACTTTTTGTGTTTGATTTGTTATTGTGTGAGTGTTTACATGTGGATGGGTGTGTGAAATTATTATTAGGATAAAATAAGTCTCTATTATTTTCTTTAAGGCTCTCTAAAATTGAGAGAAAGAGATTATTTTTAGAAAAATTGTCCATCTATTTATTATTTTGTATGTTTTATTTTTTTTATTTTAAGGTTATCAAAAACTATGAATATGTTATTATATATATATATATATATATATATATATATATATTCTTATAAAGTAGTTATAGATGTTAATTTTTTAGAAACTTGATTTTTAAGAATAGGAAACATGAGTTGTATTTAGTTTTCTAACAAAATAAACATGTGATAGTTAGAAAACGTGAGAAATAAAAAAAGATAATAAGAAAAAACTAAAAAAAATGTCTCAATAAATTTATATATTTTTTATTGTATTTAGTTTTATATTCTATAATTTGTTAACACAAAATGTTATATTTTATAAAAAAAAATTACCTCATCTAATTTTTACTACTAAAATGTATATTATAAATTTTAAATTTTTTAAAAAGTTTAGAGGGGTCGTATCCTCTCAACCAAAATATCAAGGTAGTGTTCCTTTTAGTGGATTATAAGAATCCACCTATTCGCACGAATGGATAATATATATTTCTCATGTTCTTTTTAACAATTTGAGAATGAATGAATAGAGAGATTTGCGAAATTGTATTAAATTCCCATCTTTCTCAAAATGCAAAGATTTGCATGATACATAATAACTTAAAAAATTTAACCTCATAATTCTTAAACTTTTACTTTTCTCATTGTACATCAAACATTTATAATAATAAATATGTTTTTTTTCTTTTATAATACTTCATCTATAACAATATATAAAGGGATTTCCCTTTTTGTGTCCACATTTTAAAATATCAATTTTACCCTTTAAATATAATAATTTATTAAATTTTAAAAAATTGACTGTTACTTTTACAAGTTTTTTATAAAATCGGTTATCTCTACTTCTTCTCTTCTTCTTTATTTATCAATGGTTATTCTTTCATATGTTCTGATATATTTCACTTTATTTTTAATAAATATAATTTTAGTTTATATATTAACTTAATAACATTACAATATTATCACTTAGTAATATAATATCACACATATTTAAAAAATGCATACACACATACGTGACGTGATAACGCCTGTGTTTACGCTAATATATTAATAAAGATTACGTGTGTATATATATATATATATATATATATATATATATATATATATATATATATAAAATAATAATAATTATATATAATAATTATTAAAATTAATAATATATATTTATATAATTGTTATTATTATTAATATTAATATATGTATATAATATATATATATATATATATATATAAATAATAAATGATATGTAGTGGAAACATACTTTGCACCACATGCATTACATTTTGCCTTTTCTTTACCTTCTTTTATACCATTTTTCGTAAAATGATCCCAAACCTTAGAAGTAGTTCCCCTAGGTATCTTACTTTCTCTACCAAAATTTGTACCCTCATTATCAATCTCTTCTGTAGTTGGTGGCAAAGAATCATTCAAATTATCATTAACACGTTGATCATTTATTGTTTCAGAATTCATTTTGTTCAGTAATCACCACAAACATTAACTATATAAACAAACAACCAAAAATGTCAAGTAGCATAATTTTAAAACAAAATAAAGTATGAAGTGAAAGTGAGGGAGAAAGATGAGAGATAGAAATTAGAACCGTGAAAATGATGAACAATCGAATAATGTGAAGTCTGGAAGCAGCGGTTTCAAGACGACAACAACAAACAAAAAGATGTAGTGGTGAATTAAAGAGAATATCATTTAAGTTTAGGGTTTTATTTTTTTAATATTACATATATATATATATATATATATATATATATTAATTTCATATTTAAAATTTATTGGTGGGTTGGTGAGCCAATCCGGCTCATCACGGGTTCAACCTGAATGAGTCGGGTTCTTAGTGGGTTAGGTTCATTTTTAACCCGTACTGAAATTTATAATTTTTTTCGATCGAATTCGGCCCGAACTTGTGATGAGCCAGGTTGGCTTACGGGTTATAACCCATTTTGACGACTCTACTAATACTATAGTTTGATAAGTGACAAGAATGATTTGATGTTAGACAGTAATTTATATTTTTGTAATTTTGGTTTGTATCTGGAGTTTAACATAATTTGAGATTTTATTTGGATTGTATTGAAGTTTATTTAGATTTTAATCGGAATTATAATTTAGTTTTCTTGGGATTGAAGAAAAAAAATTATGTGTTTTTTTTTATTAAGTGAGCTAGTGAGCCAACCCGTTTAACCCGACATCCCGTGGTGGGTCAGGTCAGGTTCTAATTTTTTTGGCTCACTAATAAGTGAGCTAGGTTGGGTTGACCCACTAAGTGACCAACCCGTCATGGGCCGAGCCAGGTTGGGTCGGCTGACCCGTTTTGACAACTCTAACTTTATCATTTAAATCCACTCAAAAAACACACATATTCATCAATTCAAATCTACACAAATCTTCACACTCTCTCAAATCTATTTTACAAAAGTAACACAGTCTAAGATCCGAAAAGCATATGAAAGAACAAAGAAATACCTATACTTGAAAGGAAATGACACAAATGTACGAAGACATGAGATATTATAGAGATTCAAACAATACACATTTTTGTGAAGAATTTGATTGTGTAAATAAGCTTTCAAATTTAGTCATTGTCATAAAAATACACGAGTTCCAATGATTTGATTCTCTCTCTTTTTTTTTAACATGGATTTGGTTTGAACTCTATTATTTTTGTTTTACTTCTTCTTTCTTTCCAATAAAATATTTTAAAACAAAAGAATAACTTCAATAATTATTAAATTGAAAGAAAACAAATCTAATTGATTTATTTTATCATAAAGATTAAAAATCAAGAATGTTATGATTTTATAACACAATCAATATAGTAACCTAGACATGTCAAAACCAACTGACCAAACTCACACAGTTACTCACCATAAGCCGGGTTGAAAATTAATAAATCTAACCCGATTCACTTTATGGTGAGTTATAAATTTTGCAACCTAGCTCAACCCACCACAGATTGGTGAGTTAAGTGGGTTGACTCACTAACCCATATAAACAAAATATTTATTAATTTATTTTCAAGTATTCAAATACTTAAATAATTTTTTAATCAACTCATGAGATGACAATCACAGTAAAATCAAGAATTAATTAATGTCTTCATCATGCTCACAACTAATATATGATGAGTTGTTTCCAATAAAGTATCCATATAGTCCAAGAAAATATGGCTAATATTACACATTTTCTACCATGTTATTCAACAAAATATAAATTAAAAATTACATATTTTTGTCATGCTAATTTAGAAAAATTTGTTTATAACTTGAAAATCAAATTAATTAAACATTCAAACTATTCAAATATTATTGAGCAACTTTATAACATTTAAAAATATGATAAAATTGTGAACATATATAATTAGGAGTAGTAAATAATTATTAAAAAAATTATAAAAAAGTGTTGGTGGATTAAATGAGTAAATACAATTTTAACCCGACTCGAACTTATTTAATCCGTGGGTTAAGTGAACCGGGTTAAGTTCAACCAACTTTTAAAAAAACTGAATTTTTTTCGCATTTGACATCTATGTACTAACTAAAGAAAATGTTATTGAGTATATAAATATAAAAACATGTTTCTTTAACAACATAAATCATATATGGGTAGGGATGTTTATGTATTTTCACAAAATATTGATTCAAAATTAAACACTATAGGAAGCATCGAAAAAATCATTAATTAATTTAAATTTATAATTTTCTTATAAATCATCATAATATAAGTTATAAAAGACGTTTTAATTCTTCAAATAATAAGACCAGACATTTAGAATTTAAAATTATTGATTAATTTAAAATAATTTTATTCCACCTGATTTTACATTGGGATATTGTGAAAAAAATTCATGATGCTGTGAAACTATAATCATCTAGTTGTATGGGTTAAAAAGTAAATCAGAAAGACCAATATATTATATAAAATATCATTGTTTGGGTTATTAAAAAATGTTTTAACTTATTCAACTTATAATTTTTAGAAATTATTTACAACAAAGGGTGATAATTGACTATGTATTACGTTTGTTGTTGTTATTAAAGTAAAATATAATTTTGGATAATTAATTTATGTACATTTTGTGTGCATTAGTGAGGTATAGACATGATATATCGTTTGTATTATGTCTTTTGATAGAATTTTGGTTTGGATAATTAAAAATAATATTTTAATTTAATTCAAATCACTCTTTTAATGACAATTATAATTTCTAATAATAGGTATTCATGACCTTAATTTTAAATATTAAAATATAAATACTTTTCCTTTTATATATATATATACTGCACCTTATTTTTAAATCGAAATTTATGTTTATAGGATTGTATTTTATAAATATTTTACTAACCTTCAATAAAAATAAAATTAAATAAATTAAAATAGTTATTAATTAATAATAGCAATAAATAAATTAAGCCCTATTTAATTTATCCTAAAAAAAATGAGAGTCTTTTGCAAGTTAGAAGACTTTACTGATGACCTATAACTTCTCTTGAATTTTTTTTTTTCAATTACTACTTATTCCTTTTGAAACAATTATATATGTACTATTATAAGAAATAAATAAAAAATTATATTGTGTGGTTTAGGTAGAGATTTGTCTTGAACTTGTAGTAAAACAATACCAAATAGAATTAGAAGTAGAATGTGGTGTAATAGACAAAATAAATACATGTGGATATCTACTCTTTCTCCATTAGAAAAAAAAAAAGTTAGAAAAACCGTCATTGGTTGTGTCGGAGATTAGGTTTCTTTATCAGAGACCAGAACCAATCAACCAATGAATAAATCGATATTAACATTTCTACTTCTCAGCGAATCATTTTAATCTGCACCTTAGCATTTTAGCCGTACACGTGTTCAAAGGGTTAGTCACGACTTTTACAACCAAACAACTCTATTATAACTATGGGTTTTAAATTAAAAAAATACATTTTTTATGTTGAAAATTGTTCTCTCTATTACATAGCAGGTATGTGATTCAACTAAACTTTATCAAATAAATAAAATTTCCTTCTTTAATTCATTACTTATCTAATTTTCTACATAAAATGTTTTACTTTTAAGTTTAACAACTTGATAGATTTGTGCAAGTAAAAATATCTTGATAACACACAAGTAAAAATATTAATAAAAATAATTAGGGATATTATTAATATGTTTATGGTGTTTAAAGTTTGATGTTTTTTAATAAAAGTAGTTAATGTTATTTTTAATTTAATTTAAAATATTTGGTTTTGGTCTTCATTTATCCTAATGTAATTTTTGTTCTAGCAAAAAAATTAATAATAATAACCAAGTTTTTAAGATTAAATAATTTTAGTTCAACACCTATTGTATCATTTAATTGTTAAAAAATGTTAATATATCTCTTAAGAAACAATAATAAATTTTATGATTAAATATTATTGTCAATATTTTTCATAAATAAAGTTGACTGTCTTATTATCAGTTAACCTAACATTTTATTGTAGAAATTAAAAAATATATTAGCATGACATTAAAATCATTTAATTTTATAATATTGAGTCTTTATAAGTATCAATATTGATAAAGGGTTGCGCGGAATTACACTGATACAGAGTCAGAAGATATCTTTAACAACCTAGATCATTGCCAAACATAATGACCTCACAGTTTGAAAGGTCACACCCAATAATAACCCCTTTAAAGGGAAGAAACCAAGAGAAGAGGTCCATCTAGGGCAGTTATGCATTTTAGTAGGTCCCTTCAACAGTCCTCACTAACATGATTTTAAATTTTCATTTTCTACAAATTTAATATTTAAATAATACATTATGTAAAAACAAATTAAATAATACATTCTCAATTAATTACTTGTGTGAAGTGTGATTCACAATTTAGTTTCAGGTCTCATCCTGGAATCTGAGAATGTCTTTCACTACTGTGTTGTTTTCCTTCTTCTTTTTTTATGAAAAAAAAAAAGTTTTGGTACAAAGTAATTCAAGATGAGTGAATGTAAATTTAAATTGGAATATATTACTATATGAATGAAGGTGAATTACATTAACACATATATTTTAGTAAATTTTATAAGGTTTAAATTAGTTAGCTGTGTTTTGAAGTTTTATGAGAAAATAATTAAAAAATAGCTAATTAACAAGCTTTAAACAAGTTCATAAAAGAAGAAAAAGAAACTTACTTTATATTAACTTTTTTCAATTCAAGATTATGATGTATAGTTTTGGATAAATCTATTAAATTTCACAACCAACTTATACGAGATTAAGATGTATAGTTATATATATATATATATATATATATATATATATATATATATTAAATTTAAGGTTTAATTATTCTTTTGATCCTTATTTTCGTTCAAAAATGTTAAATTGATTCTCCAGATTTTTTTTTAGTTTCAATTTGGTAACGATTTATAAAAAAGTTTATACAATTTGGTTCTTTTCGTTACATTTTTTCAAACGAATAAATGATTTTACATCAAAATTAACACTATCATTATGTTAATTATATCAATAAAGTAAATCATCCTTATTAGCAACTTCAATCTTAATAAAAAATCAGCTTATCCATTTCAAAAGATGTAACGGAAGGACCACATTACATCAATTTTTTAAAACTGGAGATCAAATTGAAATTAAAAAAAAAAATCAATTTGATATTTTTGAACAAAAACTACGACAAAAAAATAATTAAACCTAAATTTAACTACCAACTTATAAATAGTATTACTTCTAGGTATAACATTTATACCATAAATTATTGATAAGTTTCTATAACCTTTTGTAATATATAATTGAACAATAATACCTGACTTTTATTTTTTACTCTCATTCTTTACTTTCTGACTGACTTAATCGTGGATCATTGAGAGTAAAAAAATGAAAGTATAAAATAATTATATCCATCTATTTTTATTTTTAAAGTATAAAAATTAAAATGTATTAAAATTTGAAAGACAAAATCCAAATTTCTGTTTAAATCTAACCATTAAAAACATTTTTAACCTTGATACAATCAAGTTACTTCCTTACCATTAACTTTATATATTCTTCTCTTAGGTTGATCAGACTTTCAAACCAGACTTTGTCTCAAATTTCAAGACTATTTTTCTGATAGGACCATTAATTATTTTGATGAAACATTTACTGTTATTGATATTTATAACTCCTTTCTTTTATCACCCATGTTATCTATGTCTCTGACTACATATGATCCTTATTTGATGTTTTGTTCTGTCTTTGTACACAAACAACAAATGGTGCATAAGAGTAACAATGGTCCTTCCTTCTCTGCTGAGCACATATTTTGAAGTGTTTTGACCTTAGGATATTTTAATTGTGCTCTGAAAACACAGAGGCACAGACTCAGTATATTAACTTATTCTATTGATTCTATTGAATCATACATTTTGCAATGACAAATCATACAAACATGCATAGATGATTACTCTAGTAAGTTTTAACAGTTATTACACTTATCATACTGGTAATTGCATACTACTAATTAGTCATATGTGCAAAATAAGAAAAAAAAAATTCCAATAAATGTAATTGTTTGCATCCATACATAAGTATGCATGATGTGAATACTTTACTATCTCATAGATGATATATTATATTCAGGATATATATACTAAACATAAGTTTTTTAAGCTTGTATTTTATATCTTTGTATTGTATTTCTTCTTTTAGTATTGAAATAATTATCTCATGTTATATTTTCTATACTTAGTTGAGATATCTATATGCTTGTATAAAAAGGAAACGGATGAAACGACATCAAAGATTTATTGTTTGGGAAACAGAGTGCAACAGAGTAGCTAGAGAAAGAGTCTGAATTAGTTACTTTCAAACAATCAAACAATATGTATGAGGGAATCTCAATTATTCTTATCATAAGAATAGAAGGTGAGAATACTAAAAACAAATAAAGAGTAAAACAAAATATATATCAGAATCAATGCATTAACCAAGTAAAAGGCAGTTTTACTAACTGCTAAAGTTAAAAAATTAAGAATTATTTAAAAATTGATAATTGTGAAAGTAAGAAAGAAAATCGAATTTTGTTTTTGAAAAATCAAAAACACGTTACCTGTAGAGGAGGGAGGATTTGACTAGTTGGTGCAAAGCTAAATATTTAATTTGATTTTTGTTTAAATAAAGATTTAAAGAAAGTGTTGGAAAGATCTGATCTGGTAGAAGGTGATGATGTTTTGATGCTTAGTCAATGAAGGTGATTTAATGATACAGTTTGAGAGATGGGTTGGACCAATTTTCTTTACACCCTCAATAGCCTTTTCCCATCTTAGATTAAAGGGTGGAAAACACACTAAAAGATAAGGAACTTCACAACCCACCAAATTAGTCAAATTCATGAGATACCCACTATGTATCATGCCCACACTGTTTCTCATATTTTCAATTTCAATTCATAAAAATCAATCTCATTTTTACTTTCCTTTTCCTTTTCTTGTTTGGTGAGTCTAGCCCCTAGCTTGATAATTCTTCTACCTGTCTTCGCCATTTCCTCTGAATAATTGAGTCCCAGATTCATGTACCCTCCTTAATCACCGTTCGTTTCAAATCAGATTAAAAAACTAACTAAAGCAAAAGCATATCACTAATGGTGGCCCCAACATCAACCGTCCTCGCTTAATCAACGGTCTTGATTGGGTTTATATCACAACAAATTCTCACACACCTGTTCCTGTTCCTACCCTCTGTTTATTCCTTTTTTTATTTTCTCTATCAACGCCACTCAAATTTATCAACATCATGCCATCACACACCAGACACACAATATAAAATCATCCATATATATATAATACCATAAATAATCATTTCATAAACATTATATTATGCAAAAATAAATTCTCTCTCTTTAATCTCTTGTTTTGAGATCTATCCAGTTTTTGGCTTGATTTTTTTTCCTCCATACTCATCAATATTAAGTTATCATGAGTAGAAACTGTTTTAGACCAAATTCCGAAGGGTGAAGATTGGAATTTGAAAAATTAAAAGCAAAGCAAAGAAAAGTCTACACTCAATATATTGATATTCCCATATCGATTTCTCTTTACAATGTATTGATATGCATACTTTATAGATTAAAATATGAGAAATTTATAAATTACTGAGTGTTTAGATGCAATCTTATGTAGATGAGAAAATTTATTCTCATATGTGTCCTGCTAAACTATACGGAATAAATAATTTCATTTTTTTTTCTTATTCTAGGACGTTTGTGATTCAGCATTAATCTGCCTGATTTCTTTTACACCGTAAACTCGAATTTTTTTTTTTACTTTGGTTTACAATTTGGAAACTGAAATATCTCAGATAACATCAGGGAACCCAAAAAATATTCCTCAAATAACAACAACAAAAGACAATTAAAAAAAAAAGAAAGAAGAAGAAGAAAATAGAGAGAGAAAGACGAGAAAGTGGGTTAAAAAAAATAAATAAAGGAAAAGCTGGACATTTACTTCTTGTACAATACAACAAGAAGTCACATACTCAGACCTTCCTCTCTCTTTCTGTCTCTCTCTCCATTGCACCTTCCCTTCTTCTTTTCTCTGTCATTTCTGAGATTCCTTTACTGGTTTTTTCTCTTGTACAGATTTCTAGCTACAACACCCAGATATCAATTTCTGTAATTCTGTTTGTTCTGTGATGTTTATGTGAGTTTTTTTAAGGACAGTAAAACATAAACTCTTCTGGGTGTATTGGCTTCTGCTGCCTTTATTCTTGCAAACTCTTTTCTGGGTTTGATGCAGAAGAAAGCCTTCAATACCCACTAATACAAGCCTTCAAAGAAACTGGTATTTAAAAAAAAACATTTTTTTCTTTTTTGTTAAAAAATTTTTTGCCCCTTTTTTCTGCAATTTTTTTCTACATATTTTCCCCTTTACTTGAGGAAAAGTTTGAGACATGGGCAAGCAAGGGCCTTGCTATCACTGTGGAGTTACGAGTGAGTTCTTGTCTCTCCAATATGAAATCTTTTGTTTGCAGTTTTTCCTGAGAGTTATTGGTTTTTTTGAAATTTGTCTCTTTGAATATGAAGTTTGTCTTGGAACCGATGGCATGGATTGTGATTTTGATAAGAAATTAAGATGCGTGCAAGGGAAAAGTTCTGGCCAATTTAAACAAATGGGATAATTTAGTTTAATGTTCTTTGTTTGGATGTATTAGAATTCAACCATATAAACATTCTTGTTGCCCAGAATATTTGGAAATGAAGTTCTGGAAAATTCAATTATATTAACTTCCTCTGTTGATGTGTTCTGTGTCTCATTCAGTGTGTCTTTGCGTTCCTTGACTATGTCTGAAGTGTGTGCAAATGTAATTCATGCAAATTTAATCTCGGAATGGATTGAATATTACACCGAACCTTTTTCCCAATAAGCAGAACATCTGTTGTTCTAAATGATCTTTATCAGAAGAGTCAACCCAATCTCCACTCATTTGCATTTTATGTGAACAAGAGAAAGTAAGAAAAGGAAAGGAAGATAATTGTGCTTTTGCAAAATGTCCGTAGTAATCTACTCCATTTCTGAAAAAGGATTTTACAGAGTTGTTCGTTGTCACTTTGTCTACCTAGCAATTTCTCATTGTAGGTTAGAATTTTTTTTCTCATTGCATTGTAGTCATCCTTCATGGATCTTACTTCATTGTCTCTGGCTGGGATGAAAATTCAATTGCTACTACGACTGATCATTTCTATATCTTCAAGCTTTCTCAACTATGCTGATAACTTTGATACAACTTATCCTGCAACTTAAGCCTTAGAGATGTTCATTGTTTTTCTGATAAACTTGAAACTGTTGTCTATGTGTTATTGGTTTGCACTTCAAAATTTGAGTGCCAGTGTTTGAGAACAAAACTACTTCATTACGGACAAAGGAAAATTTAATCTAGATTGCCTTAACAGTAATGCCACAAGCACTGAGCGGACAAATGTTAATTGTTTTGGTTCAAATGAAAGCATTGTCTTCCTACCATTCTGCACGTCTTCTTAACTTGAGTTTATCCATATCTGCTGCTTGATGAATGTGAAGTGTAAACTAATCTATAGTTTTTCTTGCAAAAGGATACTGCGTTATCTATAGTTAACCATTCATGCAGAAGTTCTGGATCTTTTTGATAGTAATTAATGAATGCTGTCTCATTGCTTAACGTGTTTGCAAGAATTTTTAGTATATGTTAGCTTTGTTTCAATCACAGATAATTCTATTCCATTCTTGTTTAGAAGATTTTTTAAATTTCATAGATTTTCTAATGAAAAAGACTTCCATTAGGCACACCACTTTGGCGTAATGGGCCACCTGAGAAGCCTGTACTATGCAATGCATGTGGATCTCGATGGAGGACAAAGGGAACACTTGCAAATTATACCCCTTTGCATGCACGGGCAGAAAATGCTGATTATGAGGATCAAAAGGTTTCCAGGGTAAAAAGCATATCATTAAATAAGAACAAAGAAGTGAAATTGGTCAACAGAAAGCAGAACTATGATAATGCTGCATCTGGAGGGTTCGTTCCAGATTATAATCAAGGACACCTAAAGGTTGTGGATGAAGATACAAGCAATAGATCAAGCTCAGGGTCAGCTGTTTCTAATTCGGAGAGCTGTGCTCAATTTGGTGGCACAGATGCTAGTGATTTGACAGGTTGGACTATTACTGTTTGCTGATTTCATTGGAAGATGTTTCTACATAACTGATTATGGCAGCATTGTCCTTTCCATTGAAATAGCATGGGTTTTGATGATTGTCCTGATTTATGCGAACTTAATCAAGACCTGGATAATGTGTGGAATTACAGATTCACTAGCAAGGCCTTATTTTTTCTCCAAGAAAACTAGTTAATATTAATTCTAATTTTACATCATAAATACGGGTGCGCTTTTAAGAATTCAAAAGTGATTGGAAAAAATTCATAATGAAGAACCCATTTTATCTCAACAATTTTGTTGGCAGGCTATACAATTAAACATGAGTTATCAATTATCTTGTATTTGTTTATACCTATATTTCCTTTTCAATGCTTTATAGTAAAATGTCAAGTTTTACAGTACATGACATAACATGTCTGGTTCTTCATTGCTGCTTACTGCTGTTGAAAACAGATTCCTTTGTTTCTTCAATAAAAGCATATAATTCTAAGATAGATAGTATGGTTTATGCAGGTCCTGCTCAGTCAGTGGTCTGGGATGCCATGGTGCCTTCTAAAAAGAGGACATGTTCAGGTCGTCCAAAGCCTTCATCTGTTGAGAAGCTCACGAGAGACCTGTGTACTATTCTTCACGAACAACAGTCTTATTTCTCTGCATCTTCTGAGGAGGATCTTCTTTTGGAAAGTGACACACCAATGGTCTCTGTTGAGATAGGACATGGAAGCATTCTCATCAGGCATCCTAGCTCTATAGCCCGTGATGAAGAGTCTGAGGCCAGCTCTCTTTCAGTTGATAATAAACAGTGCCTAATGAATGAAGCATATTCATTCTCTAGTACGATTCCTTTGTATAGTAGTGACCACAGTGGCATGAACTTCTCATCTTATGGAATTGAAAAGATCAAAAACTCAGCTGGTCAAATCGTGCAACAAGAGAAACTTGAAAGGCATGTTTTCCTCAGCAGTTTACAGTCTTTCATTATTCTTGTCAGTTATGCAGAAACATTGTGCTAGCATAACTTTGGTAATTTTCTTGGAATGGGTATGAGGATGTCAACCTGTTTATACATACATGTGACTTTATGTAAAAATTAGAGATAAGTGTGCAAATTCAATCGGAGAAGTGACAAAATTTACTCTTTTTTATTTTAGGGACAAGTCTCAGCTTGAAAAACAAGTTCCTGGAAATCACAATTCACTGTTGTGCTCAATAGATTTAAATGTGAGTTGCACAAGTTTTTGTTTCAATAGCTTGGTTTTGTATCATTGCTAACAATACTATTGGATCTCTCTCTCTCTCTCTCTCTCAGTAACACACAAGTATAATCTGTTCTCAGGACTTGCAAAACAGCTACCGAGTTTTAGACTTCTTTTGAGAACAGGCCTACTCATTTTCCACAAATAATATGATCATGCTTTTTTGTGTCATGACTACTGTGTTTTTCTTTGTACAAATTTATTTATAACTAAACATTGCTTGCTTTTATGTTTGTTAGGATGTGGTGAACTATGAGGAGTTTATGAGGAACTTGACAAATGAAGAGCAGCAGCAATTACTAAAGTATCTTCCTGTGGTTGATACCTCTAATTTTACTGATAGGTTAGAATCTGTTATCTTGTTTGCACTGAATTTATCAGTATTGATCATATAATGATCTTTTGATGTTTTGCAAGTCCATGTGCTCTTTACTACTCTTCAAGTCCGTCCTTTCAAAGGAGGGAGGGGGATTTGTAATTCTAAACGCACAATTGCTAAAAATGTTCTATATCAAGAGAATTAAAGCATTTAAGTTGAGTTCTCATTTGTTTACAATTTTTTAAGTAACAAATGCCTTAGTTTTTCATTCCCCTTCTACCAAAAAAAAAAGCTCGTGTAGTGAATCAGATATCCAACTGGTTAGGGCATAAGAAGATATCTAGACTAAATACCAAATCAAACATTAGTGACTGATCGTGCTGGTTGTATTTGCAGCCTTAAAAACATGTTCAGTAGCTTCCAATTCAAGGAGAACTTGACTTATTTTCAGCAACTTCTTGGGGAAGGTGTCTTTGACATCTCTTTGTTGGGGACAAAACCTGAAGAATGGAAGACCTTGAAAAGGCTTGTGTTATCTAATATGTCAAAATCAAAATGGGTAGAACACTATAATTTTCTCAAGGTTTGTGCTGATTTATTATTGAGATACTAATGCTTTTTGTGTTTTCTTACAATTCTATGTGATGAATGTGATTTAAAGTGTAAATCCAATCCAATTTAAATTGATTTGGATTGGATCATAGTTTTGTTTTGTATTAATTTTTTAATACGGAAGTGCATATAAATATATCAAATATAAGTCTGAAATTCATCATATACACTAAACACAAGTTTAAATAAATACATCAAAAATGTATATCTAAATTCTAAATATAATTTATAAAATATCAGTCATATCGTTCCTGCACTTTATATCCAAATTCAAGAGAAGAAATTAAGCTTGGTTTTGTGGTAGAATAGGGAGATTTTGTACGTTAGGTATGGAATAATATAAAATTTTCTTTGGCAGAATATTACTTCCAAAAGTATTATCTATAAAATTTTGGTCTAGTTTTCAATTTTGGATCCAATAACCGATCCATAACAGTTAGTTTTTCAATTTTTTTTATTGGATTGGTTTGGTCTAGAAGACTCATTTATATTGCATCCTTCTATGGGTGCAGAAATGTGAAAACAAAGCTGGAAAAACTATTGGTCCGGGATCTACTGCTATGGAATCAAGTAATGTTATAAACACCAAGAGAATGCGTGAGCATGACAGCCAAAATCAAAATTTTGCAGGTTAGATGACAATCCTCTGTCAACAAAGAAAAATAAAAGTATTCACATACCTCCTTTGCAAGATGTTGAATATATGGTGTGCTTTTACGTTGAAACATGATAAGACAACTGTGTTACAGTTATTTTGATTCCTGTTAGAAGCTATAATTAGAACTCAGCTGTTTATGATTTAATTGAATAAGCATTCTTGACACTAAGCAAGTTATTGCAGAAATTTCAGAATTGAAGACAACAATGAGGAGCCCCAAAAGGGTGAACATAAATCCTACACGTGAAGGCAAAGAAGTTGTAGAAGAAGGCTCAAGCTTCAGCCCGAAAAGCCTTTTTTCTTTGCCCCATGGTGTTGGGGGCTTGCACATGTTGGATTCTTTTAACTATGTTGGTGAGAGTTCTGAGGATCTGCTGTTAGATGTGCCTTCTAACAGTTCTTTTCCGCAGGCAGAGCTTCTACTCCCAACTTTAAGCTATGGTGCAAAGGTCTGCACCACTAGTAGCTCACTACACTCAACTGTTACTCATCATCCTTAATAGGCTCCAAATATTTGCATCTGAAACACCAAAATTCCCGTACAAGAGTTATGATGGTTGTGTTTTTGTTTCCTTGCAACCTTGAGCTTGGATTGCCAAAGGATGGAAGTTGAATGGGCTTTTTTTCATTGTATAGGTTGGTTATAGATTGTAACATATAGTATGAAATGCGGAGTGATCATCTCCGGAGTTTTGTATGCAATTGTAGTTTATGTTTTCTTAATGATTTTCACAACCTTTTTTATCTGAGTAGGTTGAAATCTCAACTCTTCAAACTTCCATCAAAATAATAAACAGTATATATGCATGAGACAACTTTATGGATGGATCAGATGAGAAAGAACTGCATAATTACTGTCTTTAGTATTTTCAAAGAACCACGTCACGTTGGAATAGATCATCATTAATAGCAACGATAATCTTGTAACTATTTCTTTTAGTGGTTTTGGTCTCTTTCTACTCTTTTCATGGGATTAGAAATCAAGCAATATAATTTTCTCGCATGTTTCTTTGTTAGTGTCTAAGATGTGTAGACATTTTGCTATTAGCAAAGACTAAAAGGGTGTGTTTATTTACTAAAATGAACTCTAATTGATATTTTGTTGTTGAATCCATATTGTGGGTTCAAATGGTTGAAGAACTAATGTTGGTGCTGATGAGTCTGAAACATTTGTCACACTATGAACGAGGAATAGTCATTGGCGTCCTGCATTTTCACTTACCGATTACTTCGCAATAAGTATCGGAAATTGTTGGTATTCTGGATTTTTGGCTCAAAAAACCTTGACACACGCTTTAGTTTCATGAGTAGCATAGTGGAACAGGTACACCAATATTACAATGTTATGTATATTACACATCACCAAATAATAGTTGGTCATTACAGTGGATTATATAACCAAGGACCATTCCCAGCAGTGAAAAGATTTTCTAGGAGGTGGTTATCATAAGAGTAGTTTATGTGCATTCTAACTTCTGAATTTTTTCTTCATTTCTAATTTAGTCTCTAAATTTATTCTATAAAATTCAACAGTTAAGAAGCAGCATTGCTGGTGAAAATTATATGGTTATCAGGTCATAAATAATGAAATATGATTTAAAACTATTTTTATAAAGTTAATAAATTTATTCTTATATAAGTTTTATAATCAGATAATAATGAAAAACTATTACATTGTGTTTGGATAAAAATATTTAAGATTTTAGAGAATTTGAAATGTTCAAAATTATTTTGCGTTAAATTTCCTACTTTTTAAAATGTGTTGTTGGAGTAAATAAATTCAATTTATAAGTAGGAATGACAACGGAGACGAATTTCGTTATTTCATATCCATCTCTATAAAAAAAATCATTCACATATTCAAATTCAATGAGTATCAAACTTTTGTCCCATCTCCATTCTTACCAAATAATGGGTATATTCTCGTACCGGTTTTCTTACTGTTTCAATAATAATTAATTAATTTTTATAAAATAAAAAAAATTAATGTAAAGAAAACATAATATTATCAAATATTCAATATTAAGAGGATGGTTGTTTATTTGATATTAAATATTTAGAAAGAAATTAAAATTGTATATATTTCAAATTAGAATACCAAATAAAATCTCATGAGAATCAAAACATTTATTAAATTTGCAAACACTAATGGAACCTAATCGATAAAATTTAAAAATATGTTTTAAAAAATATAAAAAGAAAACAAATATTCAAATTAAAATATACTTTAAATATCTGTTTACTTCAATTTTTAAATTCGATTGAATATCGTTTTAATTTTTTATATACTAATAAAAGTTATAATACATCACTTGATCAAAATCATGTAAAAAACAAATATTAGAGTAATAATAATAAAATTTTAACATAAATCTGGTATCTTTTGAACTTCTGACTTCAATATATGTTGAATGGTGATAAAACAAAATTCATGGTAATTACATTAACTTTTTATATTATATTAAATAAAATTTATTTATACAATTATAGTGACATAATTACAATATGATTGATAATGAGTTAGAAAATAAAAAATAATTAATAAAATATATCAAAATAATATTCTACATGATAAAAATAAACAACAAATAAAAATATTAAAAAATTATCAAATATGTGTCTTATAAACAATTTGAGAGATTATTGAATTAAATCGCAAAAAAAAAAACGATATGTATAATTAAGGGTATGATAAGATGAAAAATACATTAGAGATCTAAGGAAACTTTTCAAATATCAACATAGTTAATGGTCGAAAAATAATGAAAATTGTTTTAGCGAAATAAAAGAATTCTTAAAATGAAACAAAAATTAATAATAATAAAGTAAAGAAGAATTTTTTATATATATTACCTAGTAAATGAAAAATTTATGCTATTAAATACTTAAATTGAAAGTGTTAAGCATTTTCATGTGAAAGAAAAATAAACAATAATTAAAGATATTAAAAAAGAATAAAAATATTCAAATGTGAAACATAAAAAAATATTTAATTGACATAGATGATTTGAACATAATTACATAAAGGTTATGATATAAAGTGAAAAATATATTGGAGATGAGAATGAATTTCATGATAAAAAAACCAAACATTTAAAAGAAATAAAAATTAGAAAATTTAATGATATATATATATATGTGTGTGTGTATATATATATATATATACATACATATATATATATATATACATATATATATATATATACATAAATTACTTAATTAACTATAAATATTTTAATAATTTAATTGGGAACAAGAGATGACAGTGACAAGTATTATGGTGGGTATGGGGACGAGACAGATATATACATCCCCATACCTATATCCATACCCAATTAAAAAAGTCAGAAATTCGTCATCCCATACTAAATTAATGTGAAAATTCTTCGTAAAAACAGAGACGGATTTAAATAATACCCATTAGAACATATTCATTTGGTATCTGTATTTATAAGTTTGATTATTAAAAGTTAAAAATTTAAAATAAAACATTAACTAATTTCAAATATTTTAATATAACGAAAGATTAAAAAGTACAAAAACATTTAAATTTTTATTTACTTTTTAAATAAAAACTGAAAATTTAACTCTAATGAAATTCTAATGTTTTAGTTTCTCTTAAAATATTTGTATCTACATAACTACTTTATTTATAATAAAATATCTAACTTTTTCGTGAATTACCTATAAAAATTCTTTACTAGTATACATAACCAAAACTGGAGCTCGAAAGAAAAGTTTCAATTTATTTAGTATTTTAATCTAAAATATATAATTAAACATAATTATGGATAATATCCGTAAAAATCATATAAAGGATCTAATTATCAACTATCGTCTAAAATAAATTTGCTAGTTTTTATAATAGTTTCTTAAAAAATATATTATCATTTTTCTGTTTGAAAAAGCCAAGACAAAGAAATTAAAATCTAGATGTATGGAAGCACAACATAAAGACGTGTAGATAAGAGGTTAGTGATCCTGATTCAAGGTTTGGACCAGAATTACAATAGACAAACAGACAACATTCCCATACACATAGAAATTAGAACCCTACCATTCTATCATCCACAAAACATTGAAGTAGAGACATCTAAGAAACTTTTAAATTCCAATCGCAAAAAACACTAATGGAAAACCTTTCAAATAACAAGAACATCAAAGATTATGGTTTCACAGTTTCCCTCAACCGTCAAAGCCTTCCGGCCACCACCTTGAAGAAAAGTCATCCCACAAGCTTTGGCCACTTCCAGCAAATTCATATTATCAGGATTTTTTCTCTTTTCATTACTAATCTCTGAAAGAAATCTTAACACATCAAACGTTTTCTTTTCCACTCGTTCCTCGTCACTCTTCTTCCCCATTCCAGAACCTTCCACTGCACCATCACTTGACTTACTCGCCACTTTCTCGGATTCACTCAAACTAACGATCCCAACGACGACGGTTTCTAAAATTTTGGCAGAAGAGTCTGAAGCTTTTTCTGCTTCAAAAACCAGATTCCCCACGCAATTCCCCATAACCTCTTCCCCTTTCTGCGATTGAACCTCCACTCAACCCTATGTAGAATCCATACCCAGATCGACCTCCGAAACTTTTAATTTTTTCGACCGCTGAACTTCCGGAAACCCTAACTCAGAATCCCTACCCAAATCAACCAACTCCGAGCCCTCACATAAATCGACGAGCCCATTCGTCCCAGCGTCAACATCGGCGGCGTGATTAACAGCGTAAGGGCCATCGCCGTCGGTGGCAGCTTCCGGCGGCGTGTGGAAAAGGTCTTGGGGACGGGCTCTGGGGATTCGGACAGCGACACCATGACAATGGAGTTGAGGCGCGGCGGGGAGTCGGCGGAAGCGGTCACTTGAATCGCTCATGATTTTTTTCTGAGACGAGGCGGGAAGGATGGAAAGCAGGCTGCAGGGATCGTGGTTAGTGTTAATTTTGAACTTGGTAAATGTTTCTACTAGAAGGCGAAACAACTTTTAAAATTGTAAATCGTGAAATCATTTTTTACAGTAAAAAAAATGATAAATTATTAAACATTAATTTTCCTGTTTATATTTGATCAAATTTACTAATAAACTTCTTATAATTTTAACGATGAAAATTTTAATTAGATTTGAATTTTATTTTAATTAAAATATCATTTATAAATTTTAGTTAGATTTTATAATTAAAAGGTTATGAAAAAAAAAAATCTGCTTATATGAAAAATAAAAAGCCAACCAAACCGTGTAAGAAAGTTAAAAAAGTTATATATTATGTATGTTATATGTGGATGAAATATTTACAATTAAATGTCATTTATGTATATTAAATTTGGAAATTTCTATCATATATTTCTATTATGGATAATATATTATAAAATAAAAACAAAATAATTAAATTGAACTCATCTATTTAATTTATGCATAATTATTAATTTATTTATTATTTTTAAAATCTTCATATCTTTTTTAAAAATCCATTTATAGGCTATAAAATTTAACTCGGCCTTTTTTGTATAATTATATATTTTTTTAAATCTAAAAATCTGTTTTTGGAAATTTAGAACTGTGATTTTAAAATTTAATTTTGCTTTTAAAATATTATTATGGATGTAGATATATCTATCCATGAAAATAATTGTTAACTAATGAATCAAATTGAAATTTTATCGAATAATCAAAATTCTAATTAATCTTTTAATGAATACATATAATTAAAAAATTATTCAATCTATTAATTTAAAAAAAGTACCTTATTCTCCATCTACTTTTTTACTTCAAATTTCTAGTAGTCCTCTTCCTATGAACATTTACATGGTCACCTTAGCTATCTATAGATCTTTTCTTTCTGCACCCCATATATCCGTTCTTATCGGGTGGTGAAAAGATAAAAAAAATGCTCTTATTAAATATATTTTGTTACCATATCTTTTTTTACTTTAATCAACTCGTTCCCTCTAAGACCACCAAGAATGTTATTAAGTTAGATTATGAAAATTACAGTTCGATGTTGTTGTTTAATTTTTAATTTTTTCTTATCTTGTAGGTTTTGTTTGGATTACAAATATTGAAATCATATTGTTTTAATTAAGAAAACAAAGTGGAAAATGACAAAAAAATAAAAAAGAAGAAAAAAGAAGCGAGTAAAACGTTTGTATAGTTTAATTGACATGACACATTTTACAAAATTTCTAAATTGATATATTTGAAAATGGCGAAAACTGTCATTATGTTAAAAGTGAAATATGATTAAATGTTAAGTAATGTTTAAATACCTATCACCCACCTAGAATTAAACTAAGCCAGGTCCCTCTTATAAAATAATCATGAATAAATTTATGTTAACAGTTTTATCAAATAACTTGATGTAAGAAAATAATTTCTTAACATATTAGTAAAATTAGAATATAGGTAAAAAAAATTATTATAAAATGTTAGTAGAAGTAAACAAAAGTATAAAGGTAAGTTCATAATCAAATAACAAACTTAAATTAAAAATGTTAGATGAACTTATTTTACATTTTGAAAATAAAAAAAAAAATTAATTTAAAAATTATTAATGCAAAAAATCCATGATGTATCGGAAGTCATCATTAAAATAAAACAAGATGATGAGTTTTTAACAAAGGATATTAGAGGTTTTTGTTAAAAGTCAAAAATCAAAAGGAAGAATAACGATTCAACAGAAAATAAGAATCATCATTAAAAGTTGAAAAAAATAAAACATAATAATAATTGCTGGACATAAATCATAATCAAATATATATAATTTAGAAAAATAATGTATTAGTGCAAAAAAAAATCTAAAATAGTCATCTATAATATTTAGATCCCTGTCCATTTTTTGGGATTTTGTTATTTACCACGAAGAAATATCCAACTTGCCCAATTTTCTGCTTTCAACATTTGTTCCTTTTTTGGTTTATTGGTTATTAGAACCTCCTCCCTGCTAACTGTTAAGAGAACATTAAGATACTTATTTTGTCAATTTTTGGCTTTCGACGCTGGTTTATGTGTCATTTTCGAAACACTTATTTGTTGCTCTATTTTGAAGACAACAACCGGAAATGATTCTATTGTGCATCTTAGTGTTGTTCTTGTTATTTTCAATGGTTTCACTACAATAAAACTTTTAAATAACAATCGTTAAAAAAAACAAGATGATAACTTTGTAAATGAAAAAAAGTTTTTGACGAAGGTTATTAGAGATTTTTGTTAAAAGTAAAAAATCAAAGGAACAATAACGATTCAACGGAGAATCGTCGGTAAAAATTGAAAAAATCAAACAAAATAACAATCGTTGGACATAAATCATAATGAAATATATATAATTAAGAAAATAATGTATTAAGGAAAAAGAAATCTAAAATAGTCATCTCTAATGTCTAGACACCTATCCATTTTTTGGGGTTTTAGTCATTTATCACAAGGAAATATCCAACTTGCCCATTGTTCTGCTTTTAACATTTGTTCCTTTTTTTGGTTTATTTTCATTTCCAAAACCCCTCCCTACTTACTCTTTTGAGAACATTAAAATATCCATTTTGCCAACTGTTCTGCTTTTGACACCCATATATATTTTATGGATAATGATACTTTAACCCACTTTTAACATACCACTTCAATCACCATTAAATCATTATATCACATTACTTGAAAGAATTAAAATAAATAATTTAATAATAATTAAAGAAATGAATTAAAAGTGAATCAAAAAATGTGGATTAAACTATTTTTATCCATATTTCAATGATTTACGCGTAATTTCCTAAGCACTTATTTGTTATTTTGAAGACAACAACGGTAAATGATTCTATTGTCCTTCTTACTGATGTTATAGTTACACTTTCAACAATTTCACTAAAAGAAAATTTAAATAGCAATAAATTTTAGAAATAAAAAATAATTGATCACTCAAGTGACTAATCATTAAAAAAAACATGACGGTAACTTTGTAAATGAAAGAAAGTTTTCAATGAAGATTATTAGAGATATTTTTAAGTAAAAAAACAAATGAACAATAGCTATTCAATGTAGAATCATCGTTAAAAGTTGAAAAAAAAATCAAACAAAAATAACAATTGAGAAACCCTTATCAAATATTATAATTAAGAAAAGGAAGAAATATGTTTTTGTCCTGAAATATTATTTACAATTGGAAATAATTTCTCATCAAAACTTATATACCATTTGATCCCTGTATTTTTTATAGTATTGATTTTAGTCCTTATTTTTTCAGTCATCATCAAAGTTTATCTTATGTAGTACATGTTATTTAATTTTTTTTCTATAAAATAAAAATACTTGTGTTGGTCTAGCCCACACTTTTCACAATTGATTAAAAAAATAAAAAAAAAATCAACATATGGTGGTGCAAATAGTGAATATGGAGATGTAGGAAAATGAATTGGCTTAATCCAACCACAACTTTCCTCTTATTATTATTATTATTTAAATTATATTATATAATAATAATATTATTATTAGCAATATAAATAATAATAATAATATCATTATTAATATAAAATATTAATAATGATAAAAATACTTGTGTTGGTTTAGCTCACGCTTTTCACTATTGATTAAAAAAATTAAAAAATCCAACATATGGTGGTGCAAATAGTGAATATGAAGGTGTACGAAAATGAATTGGCAACCCAACTGCAACTTTCCTCTTATTATTATTTTAATTATTTTAATTATATTATATAATAATAATAATATATAATATACTTAATTATGTTTCGAGTCCCTAATAAATTTGAAAATTTTAATTTGAGTCTCTAATAGATTTTTGTGATCTGTTGAGTCCTCGATATTTTAAAACTTTTCAATTGAATCCATAGAATTAAATTTCTATGTATCACTTATCTTGCATTGTCACTCTCTTAGATATCGCTACATAATATTTAGGTAGAAGAGACCGTGATAACGAGATATTTGTATTTAATAAAAATTATTTTTAAACTTAATTAAAATTATAAATTTAAATATATATATATATATATATATATATTAAATATATAGCAATAAAATTATGAAATGTAAAATTACAAAATTACAACAAATCAAAATTAAAAAATTTACAATTTGATAATTTTGTATTTTGATAATTTCACAATTTCAATAAATTTTTAATTTTATAATTTTCTAATTATATAGTTTTATAGTTTTATATTTGTATGTTTTATAATTTCATAATTATGAAATTATATATTTTTATAATTTCGTAATTTGTTAATTTTTGTAATTTTAAATGCTTAAATTTTTTAATTTTTATTTCATACTTTTATAATTACATATTTATATTTCTGTAATTTTATTTTTTTTTAATTTTCTTATTTATAATTTTTTAATTTTAATTTTAATTTAAAAATAATTTTCATTAAATACATAAAATATTTGGAAAAGATCTCATCATCATGGTATCTTTTAAATATATCATGGTAGGGATGACAACATGGCGGGGCGGGGCGGAGCGGGTACGTGTTTCGCTATCCATATTCATCCCGTAACAAAAAATCTATCCCCATCTCCATACAAAAATCCAACAGGTATCAAACTTTTGTTCCATCACCATTCCCATCGGATAACGAATATAATCTCATACCCATACTTGTACCCCTTTTCTTACTACTTTAATATTAATTTTAATTAATTTTTATAAAATAATAAAAAATTACGTTAAAAGAAACATAATATCATCAAATATTCAATATTAAGAGGAAAATTGTTTCTTTGATATCAAATACTTTGAAATAAATTATAATTATTTGCATTTTAGATTAGAATACCAAAAAAAAATTCATGAGAACCAAAACATTTATTAAATTTGCAAACCTTAATGAAGCCTAGTTGATAAAATTTAAAAATATTTTTAAAAAAATATAAAAGGAAAATAAATATTCAAATTAAAATATATTTTAAATGTTTCTTTACTTCAATTTTTTAAATTCTAATGAATCCTTTTTTTATAAACTAATAAAAGTTATAATACATCACTTGATCAAAATGATGCAAAAAACAAATAATAAACATAATAATAATTTTTTTTACATAGATCTTGTATCTTTTGAATTCCAATATATGTTGGATGGTGATAAAAAAAAAATAATGGCAATTACATTAAATTTTTATATTGTAGTAAATAAAAGTTATTTATACAATTATAGTGAAAAAATTACAGTATGATTGATAATGAGTTAGAAAATAAAAAATAAATAGATAAAATACATTGAAATAGTATTCTACATGATGAAAATAAACAAAAAGTAAAAATATTAAAAAATTAACAAATGTGTGTCTTAGAAACAATTTGAGAGACTAGTGAAATAAATCACACAAAGAAAAACAAATGTATAATTAAGGGTATGATAAGATGAAAAATATCTTAGAGATCTAAGCAAACTTTTTAAATATCAACATATAATAACGAAATTTATTTTACCGAAATAAAAGACTTATTCAAATGAAACAAAAATGAATAATAATAAGTAAATAATATTTTTTTTATATTACCTAGTAAATGAAATGTTTATGCTATTAAACACTTAAATTGAGAGTATTAAACATTCTCCTGTGAAAGGAAAATATATAATATATAAAAATATTAAAACATAATAGAAATATTCAAATGTGAAACATAATTTTTTTTTTAATTGACATACATCATTTTAACATAACAAATAATTAGACAAACCAAATCA
>Ga0214543_1003605_pt1 | contig 29945 bp, 14 predicted proteins | sample CNSS2metaG_FD_160094 | JGI IMG/M metagenome (GOLD analysis project Ga0214543, IMG submission 160094) | Root nodule microbial communities from cowpea collected in UCLA plant growth center, Los Angeles, California, USA - CNSS2 | ecosystem: Host-associated > Plants > Roots > Nodule | place: USA... | reverse complement strand
ATATATATATATATATTCAAAACATAATTTTTTATTTTATTGTTTAAGTAGAAAGAATTCATCAAAGAACGATATTTTCGTTGTCTCAAATCGACATTAAGGTATTATCAATTTTTTAAACATAATTGTCATGGAACTACACAAACTTAATAATGAGTGGTTAAATTCTTGGTTGAGTTTTTGGTGATGTTCTTCTACTGTGCTTTTAAACTACATTGATTTTGAGAGTGTTAGATGTTTGGTGGTGTTTTTCTACTTTATTTTTAAATTACATTGGTTTTGAGCCTTTGTTAATTTTTCTTTGGTATCCTTCTGCTATACTTTAAATTACATTGGTAGACAAAATACTATACTCAAAATTTATATATTTAATTACTAACACCAATTCAATAAAAAATAAACACAAAATTTAATGTAGGTATAATTATAAAGATGTTACAGAGATTAGAAGGATTGCTCATAGTTTTTTAATATTCTTAAACTCATCAATAATTGAATCAAAATTAAAATATTTAGCTATTTTTATTTTCAATGTAAATAACCATATTATTTGCAAAATATTCATCTTTCATTTTATTAATGTGCATAGATTGATTCAAAAGCTTTCATTTCATTGTTATGCGATGAACAACCATATTGTCATGTTTCCATCTACCCTTCATCTACTCAGTAGTTTCTCTTTTATCACTTTTAAAATATGAATTTACTATTTTATTTTTCATCAATATTTAAAAAGAAGGTTAAGACTAAAAAATAATTTATCATAATCTAATAAAGAATCGAGATAAATAATTACAAAAAAAAGCCTATAATTATCTCACTATTAAAAATCGACTATGATAAACCACATAATACATTACTTTTTCTTCTATATTCATAAAAATGAATATAATGATTAAAAAATAGTATTAAATATTAAACAAATATTTCACTATCAAGTGAAACAAAAGAGAGTTGTCTTTTTTTCTTTAAGAATGAAAGGATATATTAAAATGAGGACAAAAATGATGAGTGTGTCTAACCTTTTTTTTTTCAGTAACAAGATAGAACATATAAGTCAAAGAAATGAGTACAAAATGAAAAAAACTCAAAAGACAAATAGAGAGTAAATAAAAAATATATTAATAATTGTTTTTCTTTATTATATTATATTATATTTTTTATTGTTTATTCACATTAAATATTTTACTTAATAAAAAAATAAAAATATACCTAATTTGATTTTCATTAATTACTACTACCTAATTTGAAAAGATATATGTAATTTAAAGAATTTAAAAATACCTATCATTTAAAAAAAATATTAAATTACATATAATTTAAAAAAAAATCAAAAAGTTTGCGGGGCCATGACCCCCTTGTCTCTTATATCCTTCGCTGTCAACGAGTGGTTCCTTGGAGTATTAGCGGGAGATGTCATCAATCAACGGCAGACCTTTGAAGGGACATAGGGGGCCATGCCCCCCCAAAAATTTTATATCTACATAATTTAATTAATATATAAATTTAAATATATATTTAAAAATTAATATTTTTAATATATTTGATATTTTTAATTTTTTTATATATCTATGTTTAGTATATTTCTATTCTTTTTTTTTTCACATTTTCAATTTTACTTTTTTAATATTTTAAAAAATAAAACTAATTATTTTATTAACATTATCTTTTAAGTGATCACTTATTTAATTTAACCATTTTTTATTGGACTGTTTTTATTTGAAATTTAACCATTATAAATGAAAATTAATTATAGTATAATTATAAAAATTATTTGTATTTATTTTATAATTATAATGATAACAATAATTATAATTTTATTACTTTTTATTATCTTAAAAAAAGTAAATACAATGTTTTTACTGGTTTATATAAATATTTTGAAATTACTCTTTTGATTTTTATTTTCGTTAAAAAATGTGAAGTTAGTCCTCCAACTTTTCTTAGTCCCAATTTGATCTCGGTTTTTGAAAACATGATGCAATTTGGTCCTTTTACGTTAAATTTTCTGAATCAGATAAAGGTTTTTTAATCAAAATTGCAGTTGTGAATAAGGATGATTTTATTTGTTGGTGTAACTAACATAATCTTAGTGTCAGTCATGATGAAAAATCCTCGCTCCGCTTCAAGAAATTTAACAAAAATAACCAAATTGTATCAATTTTTAAAAAATTGGACTAAATTGAGACTAAAAAAAACTAGACGACCAACTTGACATTTTTTAACAAAAAATGAACCAAAAGAGTAATTCAACCAAAATTTTGGCACCCCAAAAATATTGGTGGAAGATCCACCACTGTCGTTGATACTTACATTTTTGTAAACATATACAATTTGAAATTTCTCATGTTTTTCATGAGGAAAATCATTGTTAGCTAATTTAGCTTTAATTCATAAAGAACAATACAAGTGGTTTAATGTTTTATCTCTATGTATTTATTTAGATTTTTTTCATAATATGTATAATTTACCTATGTTTCGTGCGGTGCAACTTTTATCCTGGGTTTGATGTGGTTTCCCCATATTTTGTATCGCTTCAATTCTTCTTTTTAATAAATTTTCATGTGATCGACAAATAATTGATAAATTTTGAAGTATCATCACAGTTGAGAATTCAAAATTGACAAGTTGATAATGATATCTAAGATGACCTTATTTAGAGAGAAAACCTAACACATTATTCAATTTAATTTGTTAACAATAAAGTGTTTCTACATGTTGGTGTTTAATTCTTGTGAGATTTTGTTATATTTTTTTGAGCGCAATTCATCGCATAGTTTTTCTTAACACTCTTCATCATAATTGACTTTTGCTTAATTTTTTAGCTATAGAATTGGCATGAATTTTTTAGAAAAAAAAATTCTTTTGAAATTGATTGTTGCAAATTTTATTTCCTTTCAAATTCCTTAATTTTTTTGCCAAATTACTTATGGTTTTTTTTTTTCTTTTGTTTTCACGCACCACAAACACGACTTAAAGTTGAACCTCACGTTAGTTATTCATTTTATTGCAATCCAAAATCACGTTTCTTCGTGGATGAGCTTCTTTCAAGATAAATTTATCTTTTCGTGAGTGAATAAATCTGTTTATGTTAAGTTTAATTTAAAAATATTTAAAATTGTAAAAATCAATGATAGTAATATTCGCATAATAATAAAAAGAGGTAATAATACATGATGAAGGGCATTATAATTGTCATTTACGGAGTCTATATTACCAAAATTAGCAGCATTCTCAAATTCATATGTTCGTTAAAAATTAATTTTAATGTAAAGTTTTTATTTGACAATAGTTGTATTCTGTTAACTGATGAAAACCATTGATGTGATTTTTAAGGTAATTATTATGAAAATAACAAACGTATTATGTTGCAGTTTATTATTAAATAAAAAACATTCTTATTTTAGAATTTCAGCGCATAAACTATCTTCTTTTTTATTTTATTTTAAAATTAGTTATTATAAAAATAAATACATAAATAATTGATGATTAGATAATCGTATGAGTATTTTAATAATTACTTGAAATATATTAGTATAGACAGAAATTCTATATTATCAACTAATTATTAGTCATTTTATATCTCAAGTAATATAAAAAATAACAATCTTATCTCATTCATATATCTATATACTTTGCAAAAAAATAATTACTTGATTATGTGAAACATTTAGCAGAGATAACTTTATCTTCTGTATAATTCAATCTGTTAGGATGAGTTAAAAATAAATTATCAACAAATTTTCAATATTTATAAAACAGAAACGTAGACATAAAATTGTGATAAAATTCAATATAGAAATAAATAAAACTCATTCCTATTGGTGCAACTAACTTTCCTGTTTTCTCAGTTTGTTTTAAATATTGAGTTAACAAAATTATTATATATTTTCACACCTAATGTAATTCTAAACTTATCAATCAATAAAAGAACTAACCGGGTTTTAAGGTAGTTGTTAGTAAAAATCCAAAACCATTTATTATTTATTCTTAAATATTTATATTAAAAAAAAAATATATATATATATATATATATATATATATTATATATATATATATATATATATATATAAATATAAATATAAATATTTGTTGCTGCCTTTTTTTGTTAGCTTTGGAAAAGATAGTGATTAAAGAAATGTTGTCTGCCTCAGCATTGGATCATTCACACACGTTTTGCACTTTTCCCTCTCTCTTTCTTTCTCTCTCTAAATGCTTTCTTTCTCTCTCAGACTCTGAAACTCTTTTCTCTATTTTATTTTAAGGCCAGAGAGGAAGAACATCACCACCAACAGCAGCAGCAGAAAAAGGTGAAAATTTTCTATTGAATTCACTTGAAAATTCTCCTTTTTTTTTCAACCCCATCTTTCCTTTTCCTTAATCCTTTCTTCTTTTTGGACGAAGAAATTCGGGTAATCATAATGGACCGGAATTGAAACTGTATGTACTATTTGATTTTGTTTTTGTGGGGGTGATCATCGAGATGCTCAGAAATTGAGAACATGGGTTCATTGGAATTTTGATTCAATCTAAAAAAAAAAAACTTCTGTTTTTTCATTGTTGTTGTTGAACAAATTAATTGGAAATTTTATTGAAAAGGGTTTGCTTGTTTTATTTTATTCTTTTGATTTTTTTTTCTTTTGGTTCACTGTTGGTTTGTTGTGTTAGAGCTAATTTTGAGCGCTGAAATATCGGGAATATGGGTATTTTGTTTTTTATTAATTTATTTTAATTTATTTCTTGGTGATTATTATGCGGTGTGGTGAAACTGTGTTCTTTATTAATGAAGCGACACCCTCTTTTTGGGGATGAAATTATGGGTGATTTAGTTACAATTAAAAACCAAAACAACTAATATTTTGTTGTTGTTGAGGACTTTCATCTCAAGACTGAGTTTGTTAGTTGATTCTTCTGTGATCAATTGTTAAATGAAGTTACTTTGCAGTTTACTTCACGTTGTTTTCTGTTGATCATCTTCTAATATGTATTGTTTCCTCTTTTTCTTTTCCCTGTTTTGAATTGTTCATTTTAGCTGAATATTATTTTTAATGATTCAGATTTTGGGGTTCATTGAGAGTACTAGTACCCTAATTGAATAGCTTTAACGTGTGTTAATATGGGTATGGTTTGATTCTCTAATCAAGCTTTGTCTAGAATTTGGATTCTCGAGTTTGTAGTGTTGTCTCTATGTTGCGCCTGTTTTTAGTGTTGTGTCTGTGTTGTGCCTTCGTAATACAGACATTGATTTTGATGTTTTAAAATATATTAAAAATTGTTTAATATACCAACTTTAGTGTATTTTGAAGGCTCTACAGAGGAATAACACCAAAATACTTGCAAAGTTTGTCTTTTATGTCTTTTATGTCTTTTATGTTCCCAGTTCTACTCTTTAGTAGAACCAAAACTAATCATATTTTTAACCTTATTTGCTGTTGTTAAATATTATGTTTAATCTGTTTCGTTCTTCGGTGTTTATTTGACAGTACCAATTTGAGATTGAACAGTATCCTATTCTCTCAGGATCTCCCTGTCTTTTGTATTCTATATAAAACAAAGTATTGGTATTTTTTCCTTGGTGATTAGAAAACCTGTATTGATACATAAGCACACTATCATGGTTGAAGATAGTAGTACAAAGCCATTGCAGTAACTCTTCCAGTAGTCAAATTAGACATACCGTTGTAAGTTTGTGGTTGAAGCTCTAAAACATGTTTTCATGGTTTGTAACAGTCTGCTTGGAATATCCAATAATTTAATTTAGCTTCTTGCTAGAAGTATTGACTGTATGGCAAATTCTTGTTGCTGATTTTCTTAAATGTTGATCATTTGAGTGTAGAGCGTTTTAATTATCAGGCGGATTACGTTCATGTATTCTGTTGTACTTGCTTTTCTCATTTTTTAACACCCCAAATCTAATTTGACTGCTTTATATTCTTTTTATAAGAATTATTCAATAAATGTGATTTGTTGTGGCTCAAATTCCCAAAGGAAGTGTCTGATTGAGCATGCAAAATCTTACTTAATTGGCTTATCTTTGTCAAGCAATATATTTTATAAAGGAATGCCAGTAAGGTGAAACAGGCATGGATTTTGGATAGACTTATAACTAAATAGAATAATGCAACAATTGGCCCTTTGCTTGAAATTGTTTGTCAAAGGATTCTTACATGCTATCTGTGATGGGTTTATTTCAATTTACCAGAAGGAACTGTTCCTTATCCATTCTATGAACATTTAACAATGACATTTCTTTTATTATGGTCGCTGATTTAATGCCTATTGTTCAAGTTTTTCTTTCAAACTATGTTATTATTGCTTTGTCCATGGTCATGATATTATTTAGTCTGTTGGCCCTGTTGGTGTTCAATTATCTGATAACTACTATGTCACGTCAATTGTTGCAGATTTGGCGGTAATAAGAAATTGATGGATGAGTATTCTGGTAGAAGAGGTGTGGATGGGGTGGCAGTCCCTAGAAAGGGGATGAACCATGTATTTAGAGATACTGCTAATACTAGAGAACGAACAGGTCAAGTTTGCAGCAAATTGGGTTGCAGTAGTAGAGCCAATATTCCCAAAGTTGCTCAAGCCAGATCTTCTGAAAAGGGTAAATCTGTGAGGCCTGTATTCCAGTCTTCTTCAAGTAGCAAGGATGAAATTGGAAGTTCCTCTAGATCTACTAGTAACCCAGCAAAACGAACTACGGAACCTCAGAAAGTATTTCCCTCTCAGTTTGAGGCAGATTCACCTGAGAGTAGTAGTGTACAGGATGAACCAGAATCTTCAGAGCTCATCCCTCCATCAGAGGAAATTCAGAGAGGGGCTAAATCCAGGGGGCCAAGTTCAGAGTCTAGTAATGCAAGACTGATGGAAGTAGGAAGCTCCAGTACAGTATCAAATACTAGATCTCAAAGGAATTTAAATCAAAGACCTGGATTGCGTGGACAAGAAATCAAAAGCACTGGTCCAGTGATACATGCTGTTTCAAGCCGGTATGGATTGAGGAACATCAGATGCAACACTATATCTTATGTTATCCCATCTAGTTGTTCATCATCAGATTCAAGTCATAATAGAAGGAAGGATACAACAAAAAAGAGAGACGGTGAAGGGGAAAGTAGTTCCACTGTCAGAGGGAAGAATGTCATTGGATCTTCATCGGAAGGACGGAGTTCTGGCTCCAGAAATGGCATATCTATATCTGATTCAAGAAGAACAAGAAATACATTTTCTCACCGGAATACCAGTTTGGCACCAGTAAGAACTCAAAGATCACTTAGTGGTCATGTCAGGGCAAGGATTTCTAGCCAAGGAAATGAAAACCCTTTGGCAACCAGTGAGTTCCCTCATTTTGGTGATGTTAATCCTCACGGCATTTCATGTCAGATTTCTATGGAGACTCCTTTAACTTGCTCAAGCTCTTGTGATTCACCAGGCAATAGCAGTGAGGATTTACCTCTGTCTCCTCCTGCAGAAGATGACATAACTGATTCTCTAAATGGGGACAGCTTTTGGCATTACAATATGTCCAGTATTGAAGGGGTAATTTTTTGGTTTGAACATGTGAGCACATATTCTAGTATTCCATGATGACATCAAAACTAAAGTACTATATTTTATTGTATGTAGGTATTGTTGGCCCTTGAGAGGATTGAACAAGGTGGAGAGCTAACCCGCGAGGTAATTCTTGACTAAAAGTTAACTCAACTTAGCTTCCCAGTTATCTAACAACTTTCATCTTCTGTCCTTGCAGCAAATTACCGACATCTACGAGAATGGATTAAACTTTTATGATCACCATAGAGACATGCGGTTGGATATTGATAACATGTCCTATGAGGTATTTTAATGTCATGTTTCTTATTTCCTTTTGTTGCATCAAACTTAGAATGATGGTTTGTGCTTTGTTGGCTGTACGGTACAACAGTTTTGGATAAAAATTTCTCAAGAATAATGCGTGTTCCTAAAAGTAATATTGGTGCTTAAAACCTTGGTCTAATTGATTATTATAGGTAGAATGTTAAGGTGGAAGGTTGGAAATGTAACTTTGTTGAGGGAGGTGGCTTTTAGAAGAGAGTGTTATCCTTAGGGATGTAGCACCCTTGGGATTAAAAATCTCGAAGTTTTATTTTTTTTAGTTTATCCATTGTCAATTCTTATCTCCAAAAGTTTCTGATTGATGACAGGAACTCTTAGCTCTGGAAGAGAGGATGGGAACTGTTAGCACAGCTCTATCGGAGGAAGCACTTGCAGAATCTCTTAAAAGAAGTATATATCAGTCTCCGCCTACATATGACACAGATGAGAATTGCAATCAGGACAAGGATGACATCAAATGCTGCATTTGCCAGGTATTTTTATAATATGTATCTCGATGCTCACATGGAAAACAACTCATCATCATGGTCTTAATGCATCTGTGTTACTGGGATTCAACTTGACAAATTTGAATTGATATCCAGATATATGGTTTCTAGCAGAACCAAACAGTCTGTTGATGAAGGGCTAGTCATGTTCTGTATCAAACTTAATTATACTAAAAAATTTGAAGTAACTATGGTCATGTCTCCTCTAACATTTCCATAAATGGAAAGACTAGCCACTAATGCTTTCAGACTCATAAACCTTAAAATTATCACATGTGTCATTCCTGCATACCAAATCCGTTATTTGAATGTCAAATAACCTAACTGTGTATACTTATCTACATCTCTTACCTTTTATATTTTTTAAAATAAAATCATATTAGGTATATCACTATGAACTTTGACATCTCAGTTATGCTGACATATACATTTTATATTTTTCACATACATAGTTTTCAATCAAAAAACAAAGGGGACAATCAAAAGTTATCCACTTTGGAGATACCAATAACATTTTCCTTTACATCTAGCTTCTACACTAAAGCCTTAGACCTTCCTGTCTAGGAGAGGATAAGCATTAAGAATTTTGTTTCCATTTCTCAAAAGAGGAACATGTAGATGTTTGGTGCAATGTATGGAAATTAAACTCTTTCATTTTATTGATTTGGATACATTTACTTAATATGCAGGAGGAATATGTTATTGGAGATGAAGTTGGGGACCTGCCATGCAATCATAGGTTTCATGTGGATTGTATACAGGAGTGGATGGGGCTGAAGAACTGGTGCCCTATTTGTAAATTATCTGCTGCACTGTCTAATAATTCATCTTCATCTCATTGATTGCATTGTTCCTTTTACTTTTCATTTTGTACAAAATACAGTTTCAGATTTCCTCTCTTTTTCCTATTCATCATATTTACATAGCCAATGTCTTCATCCGTACACTAATAAGCTAAGCCACTGGGTTGATGGACTTTGAAACTTCTTTATATGTTGCGGATGAAAATTCTCTCTTCTAATCTTCATCTTTATTTAAGGTTACCTAAACATGTTTTTAATCTTTCCAGAGAGTGGATTTTTCTCCCTTTTTTGTTCTTATAAAACTTGAAATTATTGTTTTTTTAGCATAATTTGTATGTGTTTTATTCGGCAAAATTGATTTGATAGTTCAGTTCGAAGTAAAAGTATATTATGCTAGGAAATCTTTATTTCAAAGTAGTTACGAGATTAAAAGGTGTTGTAACTTTAAAGTGTAATTAAAGAACAAAAATATGAACAGAAAATACACAAACAAGATCGAGATATTCCCATTATATATTATTATAAATGTGCATATGAAATTTTTTGTTGTATTTATGCACCAAAATCTAAAAATAGAATGACTCTCTTATGTTCTTTTGATTTCATTTTTCATAGAATAAAGAATATCGTTATTCTAGTCTTGAAATAGAACAATCATAAAATAAATTTCATGTATTAAGTTGTCCTAACATCTATTTATGAAACATCACTTTGTACATATTAACCAATGGATTAGATATTCACTAAAACGTTTATAGTTTGATTAATGGACTAGTGTGTTTTTAATTTAAAATGATGGATACAATTAATTAAGTTCAAGTGGAAGTGTCAAAATGTTTTGTCAAGTCCAACCTTATTTCAAGGTAAATTATCAAGTTCAATCTTCCATCGAACCAGTATATTTTGGCCTAAAATAAAAATTTATAATAATTTTAAATAGAAAAGCTAAAGAATAAAATGTACATCTATTTGAATTAAAGAATAAAAATTAAAGCACATTAATGGAATTAATTTTAATTTTAGAGATAATAAATCGATATAGAAACATTATATATTTTGAATAAAATAACATTATCTACACCATTTTAAGAAAATATAATTATTATACTAAAACCATCGATCTCCCAAAAAAAAGCCTAGAATAACCTAAAACGTGCCCTAAGTCTATTTGACTATGAAATTATTCAATTCGAATTATGTTAAAACTTTTACTGTTTAAACTTTGTTCTAATGGTTTTTCAAGCTTTTCGTGCAATGTATTTTGACACTTCAAAGCTGAATTAGTAAATGAAAACAAGAAAAAAGTTGAGAGAAAATCTATTTGGTAATATCTGTTATGAACTGACAATTAATTCATCAACGTTGAGATGTAAAATTTCAAGCGACTAATGTAGCGTTTCAGTAATTTTAATTAACAAAGAATACAAGTTACTCTCAATTAACAAACGTTCACGCTTTAAAGAAACGGAAGGACAAGAATTCCAATTCAGAAGTTGAACAAAAAGGTCCAAATGAATTCCATACACAGATAAAGTGCAGTGTTCTTTTCCACTTTTCAAGGACTTTGCACATTTCAATCAATTCAGGAGATCATTGGATTTTCAATACATTCCCAAGTTCCAAATTTGGTCTACGACAAAAATCCACTTTCAATCAGTCTGGCACATATTGTATGCAAAATTTCCCATGTATTTGCTTTGTATGAATGCAATGCCATCTGCCACAGCCACCATGAATATGTCTTCAAAGCTTCCCCTGCTACTTATAAGAACCTCCAAAACTTTGATGTTCATGCAGAAGAATGTCACGGTGATTGAAAGCACATAAGGTATTTACATGACTTTAGAAAGTTACAACAAGCAATATCAGATGAGTCGGTATCCACATGTATATATAAAATAGACATAAAAATAAACTGATGTTGATACTTTAAAAACCTTTGTAAACTCAGTAATCATCAGTATTTTGAAGACACAAAGGAACAGTACAAAAAATTCCAACAAAATTCCAAATTCGTATAAATGTTCAACATTTGATTCATATGTCTCACTGAAATTTGTCTACAGCCATTGTACATTGCAGTTATCACCATGCTAAACAAGTACATACAACAGTTTCATATTTCCTTTGGATTTTTCTTATTATTATACAAGAAATTTTATGTATATAATAAGAATTGTAAAAGCCAAGTAAAATCTTAACCCAGACAAGCAATTTGCTGCCCATTTATCAGATGGGTTTCAATGCCAACAGAACATCAGTTAAAAGTTGACTAGGAAGGATCACTACCTGATATAAGATCCAAAAAAGTTGAGGGGATTTGGTTCACTTTATAATTTCATTTATTCCATTGTTACAAAAGAAAGTCAACTCTGATCATTCTACTTTCTTTTTTCAAAATTTTGCTGGTATATGGTGAAAATACTACCATGAAAACAAAGTGGCATGAAAATAAACCAAATATGTGTCAAGAACTTTTTCAGTAATCAATCACAGATAAACATATCTAATTGATTCAGTGCTGAATCCACTTCAATATTCATATCAAAACACGTTAAACCCAGTGGCTCTTGCATCCTTCGTCTCAAACATGTTGACCGTTTTATTTTCCACCAACCTGTAAATCTGAACACATTACAACTTAATTATCTCTGCGTTTTTCAGTTGCTTGCCGCAATCACTGTAGAAAACCAAGGGCAAAAGGAAAATCATGGTTTAGAAATAAAAACAACGTAAAGTAGCCATTTTTTCTGATTTGCATCATTAACATAAGAAAATGGTAGAGATTCAAAATATTAACAGAAAATCCAGTCCATCCATGAGCAGCCTACACAACAAGCTATTTGCAGGTAACCTGTATCGATCTGTCTGACTTTTAACAAGTAACTTGCTAACTAAGCAATCACCATGATCTCTGGAACATGGTCTAAATATCTTCAGTTATATGATAGTTAGCACATAGTAACGTGAGTACAGAATTTTCCAGTAAACCCAGAGAATTGAATATATATATATATATATATATATATATATATATATATATATATATATATATATAGGCATCCAAGGTTCCCACAAGTTGTTGTTCTATTAAATTGGAATGCCCTTTAGGCTTTTAATTTTGAAACTAGTGAAACAATTCCAGATAACATATACCATAAGCCATAAAACTACTCAAATCTCAAACAGATAAAATATCTCAATATAATGCATATACCTCTGAAGATATTAAATGGATGTCAAAATTTGAAAGTCAGACATATGATTAAAAATTCATTTATTTTGACCAAAACTAATTAGAACTCAACTACAGGGTATATGAGCTATAGATCCACTTGATGAATAAAATTTAAAACAAAAATTACTGCAGGTAATGGTGAAATTTGGAGTCATGGTGTTCAAGCGTAAAACTGAAATGATCAAAGGAAATTTTAATTGACTTGTTATTAATATTGAATTTCAATCAATCCTCATATTCTAAAAATACATACAGAGCAACCGTTTGGTTCTTATACATGCTCTTAGTTCCTTGATCCCAGCTACGCAAAAGTGTTCCCGCAAAACATTCTGAGTCTTCTTTGTCATTGGCTGCAAAGCAAGCAAAAGCCTTGAGATCTCTACCAATAACAAACACAGCCAACACCAATGCTATTCATACAACACGGCAACCAATCCTGGGCTTCATTTGATATTACCCTAGGTTGCAGACAAATGAATCTCTGAACCATCCTAGCCTGCACAATAGCAGAGATAGGATGATTTGAAGATCAAAATCAGTATTTGATCCAGAAGGGCTACATTTCTCCATTTGGGGGGGTCATCTAGTTCACCCGGGCAATAGGAACAGAGCTAGTGTGCCAATGATCACCAGCTGTGACTGAGCCATCAGAACTAGAAGAAGCAGGGCCAACCTTTGCTTAAAACAACGTCGAAAGATGTCATTCCTCAAATGATCGCATAGAAATTTTCTCCAGTTGTACGGGCCAATCCTCTCCAAGTAGCTGTGGATTTAGCTCCATAGCAACTTTAAAATCATGTATAGATACCGAGTGTGGTGGTCCATGTCCAGCCTCAGGTTCTGCCAGCCCACTGGCATTCTGCACATGTAAATGATTATTTGGCCAGACACCATTAATGACCCTCCCCTGAATCTGCTGTTTCGAGACAGGGAGCTTCCTATGTTCATTTCCAGACCTAGCTCCCACTAAATTAACACAAGATCTGATCAACCTTTTCAAGTACACATCTAACATATTATTCAATGTATTTGCACATTCCATAGAAACACCTCCAAGACCCTGTACTGTGGCAATCTGTTCCATGCGCCTTCTCAATGTATCTGTATTAGATAACCTACCACTGTCGCAACACCTAACAAAATTACTAGTGCCATTCACTGGCATCGCTTTGCGGGCCCCACCAACACTTGTGGTGCAGTAGCGAATCCCAAGTGGTGCTACCAAAGGACTTCTAGAAAAAATGATGCGGTTTGATTGCTCCACTTCTTCCCCCTTTTCAATAACTGATGCATCGGTTGGTCCATTCCCATATATTCTTGGTTTCTTAGCAGGTCTCTGAAGAGCATCACCCATACCATTCTCAAGTAGCTCATCAACTACCTGAAGATGTTGTGTAGGTCTTTGATAATCACATGGAGTAAGAACATCATTCTCCATATCAACCTTACTACTGCTGTCTTCTGTAGGTGTGGATTGATGAGCAACAGAATCAACTTTTCCATTTGGTCCAAGAGGGCTCAGTCTATCTTTAAGCTTACGATCACGGCCGCCAGACCTTAACTTGCGTGGCGAAACCGGCACAACCCCATTGGACCAAATGGAAACATTCTGATTTTGGATGTTAACAAAACTATTTTCATGTCCATCCTCTCGACCAGATGCATGATGGACAAGTGTTCCAGTTTTTGGAGGACCTGTCAGTTGCTGGACTGGCGGTGGGGTCTTGGCTTGGCAAGCATTTTTCAAAATTGACTTTATGAAATGATTGTGTAACGGAAGATTCTCCCTGCCAAGTACCCGATAACATGACCTATCAAATTCAGTCTTGCTCAGCTTCTGACTCAGAAACCTGTTCAAGTAATAAAAGTACTGCTTTGACTTCTCCGCCCCAATCCTCTTCACAATCTGCGCTTTTAATTCGACCAAATTGATTCTTGAACTGAGTGGGGGTTGCATTTCTCAATCAATAGAATCATAAACTACCCAACAAATCAAAATACAACCCACCCACACATGAACAGCCTCAATAATCACAACAGCTACTTCTTCTTCCAAACAACCCAAACCCTCCCCTCCCCCATATCATTCAACCCCAAATCAGCAATCACAGCCTCTGCCAATCACAACAACCATACTCAGCACAGACCATCCGAACAACATTAAGCCCCCAACAGAAATAAACAAATCTCAACCCAAACACCGTTACCCTTAGCCCAAATTTCACTCACCACAAAATTCACACAATGCACACACAGTCAAATCTCAACTCCCCCGTCACCCAGAACCCTAGAGATCAAACTGGGACAAAACACTCCAAAACCAAATTCAATTCAACAAATTGAATTACAAATCAAAACCCTACGTTTGAACCACCACAAAGAGAGCCTTACCACACCACTTGCACCAATCTAAAAAACCCTCATTGCTTCCCCAAATTCCCAACACTGCACGAACTTTGAGTCCCGCGGAGATCACTGAATTAACAAAATTAGAGAAAGACAAACAAAAAACAGTAATATTAATAAAGTAATACGTAACAAAAAAATGGGTCAAAATTTTAAAATTACAAGGGAAAAACAAAAAAAGAAGTGGAAAAAGTTAAGGGTTTGAGGTTTATTGAAGAAAAACACAATAGGGTTTTATGCATTGATTAAGCTCTGACCTCAACATAGTTGGCGAATTTGCATAGAAATCTCGAACCTTAGTTGCTACTTTTCAATCTTTGAAACTTGATTATGGCCATGGCTCTTTTATTTTTTTTATTTTTTTTTTTTTTTACGATTTATATATTGAACTTTGCTCCGAGTGTGTTAGCTCGGTCGCTGGTAACAGTGGTTCTCTTCTTCTTTTGTTTTATTTATTTATATTTGTTTGTTTATTTATTTATTTTTCACTTCTCTTCTCTCTCTATTTCTATGTCTCACTCTTCTTTCTATTTGTTTTATTTAGGTTTGATTATTTTGGGATTCCAATGATAATAAATTTTCTTGTGATTTTAGGAAATTTGTCTTTTTTGTAATGTTTTGAGATTGAATATTTTATTTTGATGGGAGATATATTTTATTTTTCTTGGTGATTTATAGGATTTACTTTTTGGTGATTTGGAGAGAGAATAAAATAGGTATCACATATTACTGTAGAATCAGAATTTGAGTTAAAATATAAGATTTGATTTGTGATTAATTGAGGTCATTTAATTATAATACTATTTTCATTTTTTAAAAGATTGTGATAAATTTTGTAAGAATTAAAATATTTAATGATATAAAATATATGATTATATAACAAAAAATATAATTAATTGCAAGCAGACTACACTTTTTTTTTTTTAATTTTCCAAAATATATTTTGAGTGCGTAAATTATATATGCACATTTAACAGTTAACAGAATAAGTCTCTTCAATTTTCTCTACAATAGTATTATGTCTTCACAATCATATTTTGCCCACATTTGTATAATTTTATATTTCTTATTGAAAGTTTGTATTTATAATATATAATTACGAGAAAATTTTGTGTAAATTTGAGAGACAATATTACTGTTATTATTTTACTATATTTACAATTGCGCCTAATTCTCTGTAAGTTTTATCAATCTAATTTTTCTTTTTTGCAGATAAACAAGGACTGAAATTGTTATTATTTTCATCTCAAACAAGATTTGATTAGATAATTGAATTTTAGTTTGAATCTGATTCAAAATAATTGGAACGAAACCGAATTAACTTAATTTCATAGTGCAATACGTTCATTTTACTATTATATATAATTAAACCTTATAAAAAAGATTATAAAACTTAAATAAAGTTATATTTTACAAACAGATATTTTAAAATTAAAAATTCACTAGAAATAAATTACCATAAAATATTTTCATTAATACAAAATAGTTCAACAAACCTATAAATTTTAGAAAATATTAAAACAAAGCAGGTTAGACGGTAAAAAACACCATCCCGAAATCATCATAACAAGTACATAAAATCTATTATCAAATTAAATTATCTAAAAACCTAGAAAACCTATTAAACTATATTTTTAACAGAGAAAATTCATATAAAATTTGTACTAATAAAATGTATATGAATTCTTTAAAGCATTTAGTTGTTTTCAGGCTTATTAAATACCATTATTTGTCCCTGTGTATCTTGTGACAATTTTGAAAATTTGAAATTGTTAAAATCTGATTTGCTAGGTAAAAAAAAATTAAACAATTTTTATCTAATGTCTATTGAAAATAATTTTTAAAATATATGATTATGAAATAATTATCGATTATTTTGTAGAAGTAAAATAAGGTAAGAACAATATTATTTTAATGGTTAAAAGTATATTATTTTTAAAGATTACACGATAAGCTAATAATGAGTTAGGAATCTAAATAACTGATAGAAACATTCGTTCTAAAAATAATGAGTTTTAGTTTTGCGCTTTAAAAAAATCATAATGTGTATTGTTTTGCATGTGACAAAGTGAATTTATACACGACAATATAATGTAAGTTATACATATTGTTTGTTAGAAAAATATTTTACATGATTTTCATAAAGTACTAGAATTAAATACTTTATAATTTTGTTAAAGATAAAACAATTTTTTATAATAGTTTAAGGAAGAAATTATATATTCATTAAAATTGTAAAGTAGAGGTAGTATCATTTAGAGTTATCAAATGGGTTACTCGACCTGGTCCAACCCGATCTACTACGGATTTGTTATTTAGTGAGTTAACTCAATTCGGCTCATTTATTAGCAAGTTAAAAAAATTTAAACCCGATTTGACTCACCACGGGTTGGTGGGTTAAATGGGTTGACTCACTAACTCACTTAATTAAAAAAAAATACAATTTTTTTTCTTCCATCCAAAAAAACTAAATTATAATTGTAATTAAAATCTAAACAAACTTCAATACAATCCAAAATAATGTCCAACCTCAAATACAAACCAAAATCACAAAATATTAGGTTTGCATTAGCCAACCCAATATATTGACAAAAAAAAAATCAGACTAACCAAACCGAAATACAAAAAAATTGTGTGACCATTTATCTACGGGTGGGTTGGTGAGACTCACCATGGGTTCAATCCAAGGTGAGTCAGGTCAAAAATTAACCTGTATTGAAATTTGTAAAAAAATTTCAACCCAACTCGACTCAAATCCGTGGTGGGTTAGGTTGGCCATGGATTCTGACCCACTTTGACAACTCTTGTATCATTGTTATAAGTGAGTTTAACTCGAGTCTTATTATTGTTGAATATTTAAGTTAATTCCCTCAAATGATCTATTAGTATGTGTAAACTCATACAAAATTACTATATCACTTTCTAAAGAAACTCTTAAAATAGTGAAAGTGCATTTTTTTTTGTAATATACCATCTTTTGACATCCCATTTAAATAGAATAAATATATTAAACAAAACATCACGTAAATATAATAAAAAAATAGAGCATAAGACAAAGAGTATAAAAGGATTCACTATTACAATCATCCACAAATATACAAGCAAAGAAAACTAAGGCACACCACGATGTCATGAACAGAACTTAAGAGCACCAATTTAAATTAGTAATTTTCTCACAGAGCAAATAAGTACAAAGGCAACAATGCCCCAAAAGATGCTCGCTCCCTAGAGCATGATCCAACCCATGCATACTATATTGCAGTATTCCCATCATTCTAATGACCACTAGGGATTTCCATATCTGCTCACACCAAATAATTGGCGATCATTGCAAAAAGGAGAAAGTCATACAGAAAACACAATATAGAAAAAAAAAGGGTAAGCTAGAGATAAAAGGTATTTTAATCATGATATAGCAAGCAAATAATTAGAATAGATTATGAACAGGCAAAACAGTAGGCACTCAATCATGTGATGAAAAAAATAGGACTCTAACTCAATTATCTGGAAAAATATAATGAGATCGGATTCATTGGATGCTTACACTTGTGGTGGCCTTTACTGCTCTACAAAACCATTGCCAATGGGTTTCTCCCTACCACGCACAAGGTTAGATCATGATCATCTAAGGCCATTATCCTGCTAAACACTAGGACCTCTTGCTACTCTCACCACTTGAATCAGTCCGCTCTATGTGAGACTAACTGATTCTTTAGAGTTTCAGGATGCAACCTTACTTTAATCCTTATCTAATTATATTCTAATTATATACACTACAACACCACCATAAGGTCTCCCCAAGAGGCTCATGGAATTACGTCTAACTCATGCCACATCCATGTTCTCACACCAAATCTACATGTTATCTCAAACATCCCAATCTCATGCCAATGCACCACCAACCAACCAATTCATGTTTAATTTCATACCGAATATAGTAAAATCTCAGTCTCATTTAATCTCATACAACATGCATGGCATCATACTTAATGCTTATAAGGTAAATCACTCTATCATGTAGGCAAACAACCAAATTAGAGAAGAAAACAGAACTAGAACATGTCCCTGCACCAGTCTCGCTCACGCTAGAAGTCCTCGCTCAAGCGACAGGGTGGTCTCGCTTAAGCTAGACGTTCTCACCTGAGCGAGAGCTCGAACAATGGGCACTATAGGTTTCTATGAGTTATCGCTTAACCGAGACCTTCTCGCTTGAGCGAGATTACTCGTCGCTCAAAATGAAAGTCCGTCGCCTGAGTGACAATTCAAGAAGAAACCAGGGGCAACTTTTTACTATTCTCGCTTAGGCGAGGGTCACTCGCTTGGGCAAAAACAACAGGTTCCTCTCCCTGCTCACGTATGCAACACTAGATATCAAACCATAAACATAAGCAAATATTTTCACATGATCAACAATATAATCCAAGCATAAGGAACATGAATCAGACCAAACACAAGCAATGTATTTTATAAACAAGCAAAAATGTTAGCTTCCCTTACCTGGACAGATGCTAGCCAACCAACACAGACACCCCAAAGAAGAACACAACAACTCCGAGACACTAAAGAGTTGTAAAGTACGAACATAAGGACGAGAATAAATTTCCAGGGACAAACCCAAGACAAAACCAAGGCAACTGAGCTAGAAGAGGAGAAAATGAAAGGTTAAACTTAACTTACAGGAAACGATTTGAGCTCAGCTTGCTCGGAGAAGGTAGAAGCTTATGCCCTAGCAGAGCTTTATGAAATGAGAGAAAAGTGGTGAGATGTTTCAATTTTGGGAGGCAAATGAGAGTAAGTGATTGAAAATGGGGGTTATTGGGGGTACTAAGTGGGCTGACCTTGGGCCCAACTAAGAAGGCCAAAGCCCTAAACATTTAAGACAGAAAGAAAAGGGGTCTTACACATTTAATAGTATAAAACATATATAATATACAAAAGAAATGTTCATATATAATTAAATCATGCCAAAACCCATAAAACATATATGTGTCTATAATCACAAAAGCAGTTGACACTAAACTCAACCATTTTGATACATGCACTTGACATTAGACTTAGTAGTGGTATGCACCTATGGTGGTTCCCAAACTCTATAGAGTTTGACCTCAAGGGGTTATCATCCAATCACACACAAGGTAAATCTCCTTCGCGCCTAGGACCAAACAAGTTTAGTGACTAGAATCTCTTGTGCCTCTTACCATATAACCTATTCTACTCTACTTGAGTGTGAATAATTATTAAAGTTCATGATACTTCCATATTGAATTCATATGTCAATGCATACACTACAATTATCACCACACATAATTTCTCCTTGAAATTCCTTCAACACCATCATACATGCTCACAACAATATATTCAATTCAATTTATAATACTGAAACCATAAATTATTCTTCATATTAGTCACCTAATGTCCAAAAACAGCCAAACAAGTAAAATATGCAAAATAGGGCATCTAACTCCAACTCTAGTGCTCGACGCCATTTGCCTCATAAAAACTAGTGCTTAGCACCCTAAGCCAAAATGCTCCCAAACCTATAGTTGAGTTGACGCTCAGCGTTGCCTAAACACCGCTCAACATGTGACATCCTTAAAACTAAACTATTTTACTCATTTTTATTATATTATAGTTCAATATTTTTATTTTATTTATTTATTTTCTTTTGTTTAAAGAAAACATTGATGTATTAGAAATTACACATTTTTTTTAATATCACACCATACAACTTATAATTAACTTATTTTACAATGAGTATACATCTTATAGTTTACATCATTTAGTTCATGTTATATTTTCTACACTAGAAGGAGAAAGGATATTATTTAGTTATAGTTCCTTCCTCGTATACTAGCCTTCAAGCATTTGGATGAAAGAGGTTATGGATAAGATTCACTTGGACTATTGGGGGTAGATAAAAAGTGACTTCAATTTGCCTTTCGAGGATAATGGGTGCATTTGGAGCAGTCAGGAAGATGATGGTAGAATTTCATGTTCCTTGAAATGATATTGAGTTATTTGCCACATTTGTTTGCCATGCATTTCTTAGGAAGACTGCTATACGATATCGGTGAGGAAGGGATCATACATATTAGAAACAACCATTTATGATGAGATTATACACTACAAAAAAATAGCTATTACCGACGGTCAAGATCCGTCGATATCAACACAAATCCATCAGTAATCTGAATTTTCTGACGGATTTCTGACGAACCAAAATTCGTCGATAAAAGGGGCGTAGCTAATATTTACCGACGAATAACGCCCTTCGATAATTACCGACGGTCATATCCGTTAGTAATTATCGAAGGCCTTTATCCGTTGGTAATAACCGACGGTATTATCCATCTGTAATTACCGACAGATAATGTCGTCTGTAATTATCGACAGGCAGTATCCGTCAAAAACTTCATGAGTTTGGCGGATCATTTTTCGACAGATTTGGCCATGGAATAATCCGTCGGTAATATGATTTGCATTTTGAAGTGCATTTTGTTTTCGCACAGCACACAAATTTATCACACCTGCAATTTCACAAATACAACCAGACCTGCCAATCTTATAATTATATCCCTAGCCAATCCAAACAGGTATCTTATATAGACATCACACGCATATATTCTAAGAGTTTGCATATGAAAGTGAAATAAAGGTAAACATCTATCAATCACAATTTCATGGGTTATGTTGAACTAATGTAAAAGCAGAAATAAGTAACAAACTCAATATAGAAAAAATTCCTAATAATCTACATAATCATCTGAATGATTTTCTTCTGCAGGGTCTTCTTGTTGCTCAGTCTGTGGCTGGACTGCGGTGGACTGGAGTGGGCTGGACTAGAGTGGGTTGGACTGGAGTGGACTGCACCGTAGTGGGCTGGACTGTAATGGGTTGTTGTTGGGGCAGTGTTGGGTCGGACTGTTGTTGAAGACGGTTGTGGGCATCAGTAGGTAGAAAGGCCATGACTAGATTTTGGAAGTTTTGAAACTGACTTCTCAAATTTTCATAAGCCTGGTCATGTTCTTCTAGTCGTTGCGTGAGTCGGTTCACGGCCTCCTCAGCATTGCTGGAAGATGGTTGTTGTTTGTGGATACCTCTTCCAGCAGTGAAACCTTTGCCAAGTTCTCTAGTGCCATAAAGTCTTCCTTTATTTTTTTCGCCGACAACATCAACCCAACACTGTGTCCTAATGACGTCTTCCTTATCAGCATCATCATCATGCTCTGACGTATTAGCACAAGATCCTTGCTCAGATCTGACCTGTGAAAGTCTAGTTGAAAAGTCTTGCTGTTAAAAAAAACAATGACAAATTAGTTAAATAAGGTACAACATTTAAGTTTAAAGGAAATAATAAATAGTAAAAGGATTTCCTTACATGTGTTCTTCGAGACCTTTCATCAACAAACTGGCCAGATCCTTTGCGAATATGAGTTTGGTAAAATACCTCATCAATATATGCCTCTCGCCCCAACTCTTTTGCCTTTAACAAAATAAAGAGTTATATATATACATCAGTTTTAAAAGAAGTAAATTATATCATAATATGAAAATAAAAAGAATTAAGGTTTATACCATACGAAGGGCATGCTCATGAGTGGTAATGGAACCACCTGTGTGTAGGGTCCCACCCTTTTTTGAAGCTCTATTCCTCTGAGTTGTAATACATTTATTGCGATAAGAAGGAGAATTCCAATGTTCTAGCAATTGATTCCAGATATGGTCCCCAATCCAATAAGGTCGCTCTCCTGCAATCCAGGCATCTCTAAACATCTCAGATAGCCTATGAGATGCTCTGCTGTGGAAATTTTTTTAATTTGACCTTCATGCTCAGGTCTCCACTGAACTGACCTCTGTAATAATAAATCAAGTACATATGATCTTGACAACACAATATGCATGATGTTTAAAGTCTAATACCAGTTAACATCTATTTTCATTTGAAATACATACATAAATACGGAATGAAAATAAGTTTCATGACGTTTTACCTTAAATCGTTGCTAGAAAGGTTCTTTCTCTTCTGGAGGTATGACTCCCCATGATGGCCAAGGCGAAAGGAACTATTGCTTAATAGATCTAGTGATGGCCTGAGAAGCAACTCTAGAAGGAACAAACCTAAATATAAATGCATAAAAGTCATAAAAAAGAAGGCAAGACAAATAACAAGTAATGGCATACAAATTAGTATTTAAGATAATAAGATATTACCCTCAATTAAAAGGCTCAATCATTGATCGCTCATGGAGAGGAGGGTCAACATCATCATCAATAGCTGAATTAGGAGCATCTGCTGCAAGAGCAACATCAGGAGAGGGATTAGAGGATGAGGAAGGTCTACAAGAAGTGTGAACCATGACAGGGGATGGTCTTTGATGGGAAGGTTGTGGTGTGGATGTAGTTGGTGCGAGAACCACAATAGGGTGTGGTGTGGAGGTAGGTGGTGTTGGAACCACAATAGGGAGTGGTGTGGGTACCATGGTAGGATGTGGTGTAGGAACCACATAAGGGGATGGTGACAGAATGGATGTAGATGGTGTGGTAACCCCAGCAGGGTGTGATGTGGGTACCGTAGCAAGTGATGGTGCCTGAATGGGCGCACTCTGTGGTATTTGGCCAAGAACCCTTATGATGTACCATGATGGCTGTCTTTTTGGCTTTGTCTTCTTCTTCCCTTTATCAGAACCAAATGGACGTCTAGGTGACATTGCAACAATCAAACTATATAAAACCACAAAATTGAACATCAAATATGAACAAGATAGTTATTTTACAGTTTAAAATGACAAGTGTTATTTCACATTACCACCACAAAATTATACTTTTATAAGTGATATATTTAAAGTTTTCCAAAACATAATTAATGAATCTTTTACATAAATTTAACAATTATAACAACCACAACATCTCACAACAACTAAATAATTCAATCATCGTCGTCATCCTCCTCCTCCTCATTTTTGTCATGATCATCATACTCGTCATCGTTATCATCATCATCATCATCTTCTTCTTCTTCTTCTTCTTCTTCATCTTGGTCGTCTTCGTCTTCTTCTTCTCCATCTTCTTCTTGTATTTCTCCTTCCAATTCTTCAGGAGCACCATCAAAGTCATGCAATGTAGATACACTTTCAACTTCAATTATTTCATGGGCATGTGACATTTCATCAACTTGATAGGGAATATCCTCTTCCAAATCATTTGACTCAATGCAACCCCTAGGCTTAGCTTGTATCGCAACACACCAACCACTTTTGTCGATGCTCCGAAATGCTGGAAATGGGACATAGTAAACTTGTCTAACATTATTTGCTAGAATGAATGGATCAAAAGGTCGGTATCTTTTACTCATATCAAGTTCAAATATATTATACCTAGGATTCACCCTTGTACCATCTCTAGAAGGATCAAACCATTCACAATAAAAAATAACTACTTTCTTTGGAGAAGTACAACTGTTGTACTCTAGCTCAAATATTTTATGAATTATTCCATAAAAATCATCATAACCACCCTCTGTAATGCCCTAGACGTACACACCACAGTTAATTGTCTTCTTTCCTTTGGACTATTCATTAGTGTGAAACTTGTACCCATTAACAAAGTACGTGTGCCATTCTTTTACGCATCTCATGGGCCAATTTGCCAAATCCCTTAAATCTTGATTTTTGGGACTTAATGGCGCATTATAAACCTATAAATATGCAACAAGAAATTGTTACATGATTTTCGATAACAACAATTTGTTTAAGAAACAATAGCATACATACTTGATGTTTGAACCAGTAAGGAAACTCTGAGTATATTCGAGCAGAAGAAGTTTCTTCATGTACTTGGTTAGCCATAACGAATGAGCTATTAGATAAGAATACAATTAGTAAGTATATAAATTTCTTGATTAAGGTGCAGAGATTGAGATTAGAACATACTCAGGGTACAATTTAACTTCAGCGCAATTGATTAACACGTGGACATGAGCATAGTTGAATTCAACATCAGTTAACCAATAAGTCAACTCCTTGCCTGCGTGACGACCAACTTGTCGAAACACTGATAATGTTGAGTCACATGTTTCATTTTGCCAGTGTGTTTCATTCATAACATTGTTAGGCAACAAGATGAAGTTCTTGAAATAATAAGAACAAAAATATGTTGTTTCACGATGCAAGTAGGCTGCACAAATTGATCCTTCCACTCAGGCTTTGTTTTTTACAAAACGTTTTGATTCCCCAATAAATCTATAAAAAGAAATGAATATATTGTGATTTGAAACGAGAATAAAAGTCTAAAACATACAAAGATATAGTAATCATGGTTTATCACCTTTCAAATGGATACATCCACCTATATTGCACTGGCCCACCAAGCCATGCTTCATATGGCAAATGAACAGGGAGATACTCCATTGAATCAAAGAACCCAGGAGGGAATATTCTTTCCAATTTGCAAAGAATAATTGGAATATTTTCCTCTAACATTTTCAGTGAATGCTCCTTTAGTGTCGTTGAGCACAAGTCTTTGAAAAAAATGACTAATTTCTATTAGAGGATTTAACACGTGCATTGGCAATGAGCTGAATGCAACAGAGAGTAATGTATCCATGAAGACATGGCAATCATGACTTTTCATGCCGTGAATACTACCATTTTCGATATTAGCACATCTTGCCAAGTTTGAAGAATAACCATCTGGCATTCTTAGTTCCTTGATCCAACGACAAACTATTTTAGATTCATCTTTTGTGAAGGTGTAATTCGCTTTTGGTTTGAGCAACCGCCCATTAGATTGTGGATTCAACTGCAAGTCTTTTCGACCACAATATAAAGATAAATCTTTTCTTGCCTTGTCATTATCTTTGGTCTTGCCACTAACATTCATCACGGTGTTGAAGATGTTGTCAAAGAATTTTTTTTTTCTATATGCATGACATCAAGATTATGTCTTAGCAAGTTATCTTTCCAGTGTGGAAGATCCCAAAATATGCTTCTTTTGATGCAATTATGCCACTCTCCATACCCATCTATCCTTGTCACACCATTTTTAGTCACTTTTGGATAATCTTTGAGTCTTCTCCAAACTTGTGATGGGGTCAACCTAGGAGGTGGCCTATCCATTTCAACTTCTCCTTTGCGAAATGCTTTTTTGTTTCTCCTAAATTGATGATCAGTGGCCAAGAACCTCCTATGGAAGTCAAACCAACAACTTTTCCGACCATAATTCAATGTGAATGTCTTAGTGTGCTCCACGGACAAGCTAATCTACCATGTGTGCTCCAACCAGATAACATTCCATATGCAGGGAAGTCATTAATAGTCCACATCAAAGCCGCCTTCATAAAAAAGCATACACCCATTAACACAACAATCAATCTTCTTAGACTCTAATCCCAACTTTGAAACTAATCTCTTGGCTTCATAATAATTCTTTGGCAAAGAATTATTTGGTGGTGTTAGATCTAAATAGATTTTTGTCATATTGTCTAATGCTTGGATGGGAATGTTCCAATTAGATTTGCAAGCCAAAAGTCTAAGCATATTGACAATTTTGACTCTGTTACCCCTTCAAATACAGGTTGATTTGCCTCTGCCAATAAATTGTAAAACCTCTGAGTGGCTTCATTTGGAGACTCTTCTAAACGACTATTGTCTTGTTGTTCAAATGAAGCATGTCGATTAAGAGCATCATTCACCATTTCTTACATATACATAAATTGATCCATCTTAGAGGTGTGTGCACCAGTACTTGAACTATGAAGGCAATTTTCTTATGCAGTCAAATCAACAGAGGGCTTTTCTTCACCATGAAATGTCCAAATCTTGTAATTTGGCATGAATCCTTTTTGGTATAGATGAACTTTAACTACCTCGTCTTTCAAAATTTTAGTGCATTGGCACTTTAAGCATGGGCATCTAATCCCTCCATCAAGAGCATAATATTTATATTGTCGAGCTGTCCGAACAAAGTCTTCAACTCCTATGAGAAAATCTTCCTTCAAACCTCTTCTTCCAGGATAACAACGGTCATACATCCAACCACGGTGGATGGGAACTTCAGCCATGTCCTGGGAAGGAAAATGTTATGTTACACTATGCTAGTGCAACAAAGTACAATTATCAAACATGGGACTTAAGTAATAAACCTATTACTACTTAAGCCCATGCATGTAGAAGGCAAAGATAGAGGGTGCATGAATAATTTCTTCATTCTAGCACACCTCTAGTTAACTTGATTTCAATTTTTGGACCAAATTTATAGTATTATTTTAGTCCAATAGCAATTCACATACAAATCATGATCAAGGTACCAATTATATAAAGCAATTGGATGGGAAATTTGGCCATGTCCTAGGACAAACCAAAGGAGGAAAATGTTATGTTACACTGCATAAGTGCAACAAAGGACAATTATCAAACATTGGACTTAAGTAATAAACCTATTACTACTTAAGCCCATGCATGTAGAAGGCATTTGATTTCAAGGTAGTTTACTTGATTTCAAGGTAGCAATTAAAGCAATTGGTATTTGCTAAAATCATACTTCAATCATATATATTCAAACAACAAAAACAAATTACAATGAAAGCTACATACCAAAAACAGCAGAGAAGGGTTGCGGTTGAGTCAAAGAAGAAGGAACTACACAAAAAGAAGATATCATTTGTACTTGCAAAACAAGAAGCCATTTAGAAAGTTGACTAAACTTTGACTTTTTTATTTGAACCTTAAATGCAAGTGCAAACTAATGGAGAATGTTTAGGGTGCTTTAATACACGTATTCTAATTCACAAAGGAAAGGTGGAGAAAAGATCACAACTCATAATTAGCAAGGTAATTCGAGTTTGCCTAGTCAAAACCCAAAAAATGAACTAGAAATTGGCCAAAATGAGCTAAGACTACCAAATTAGTAAAGGAATTGTTAAGCAATGATGCAAACACAATCTAATTAGTATAAGAATGATGAAAACTAAGGCCAAAGTGAGGAATAACATGGAACACGAAAATTCAAATGTGGAGGCTAACTTGTGTGACTTAGTTTATGCATAAGTAGTCTACCACTCATAAATTAGTTAATGTTTTTCTCATTGAATTAGAATGACTAACTTTATGGCTTAGTTTGATGCAGAAATAGTGATGCCATGGCAGAAAATGCATCTGAAACAGTGGCCAAAATAAGCACTAAATTGGATGAAAAGTTGCTAAGTTGACCATGAGTTGACATTTTGCATTTTTGCTCTAATATGAAATCTATGCAAACTGGTAAAAACAGCACAAAGAACCTACTCAACAAACTTAAAATGACAATCGGAACCTAAGAAATAACTGAAAACTGAAATCCTACCTAAAACTCAAACTTTCACTACCTAAAACCTCTAAAAACACACTAAAACTAGGCTAAAAACTATGGTTTTGCTAAATCATGGGTAGAAGTGGATAGAAACTATCTAGACAAGGTTAAAATGACTTAAGAAAACTTAATCCTAACTCACAAATTGTCTCCTAAAAGATTTACACAAAATCACTACCTAAAACCAAGATTGCTCTACTAAATTAAGTCTCTTCTATGTGCATGTACTACCCTAACCTATGCAACTTTAATCTAACTATCCACACAAGTTTCTAATGCCAAAATATGACTACAAAACAGCTCACACGACTAAAAATAACAACAACTCAAAATCTAAGTCCTTAAGACCTAAAACTACCACTAAACTATGCTAAAATTGCGAAAATTAAGAAATTAAGTACACTAGTGCATATAACTCTTATAAAACTACTTGGAAAAGTTCTAATTAACAAAATAAAGGTGGAGAAAAGATCACAACTCATAATTAACAAGGTAATTCGAGTTTGCCTAGTCAAAACCCAAAAAATGAACTAGAAATTGACCAAAATGAGCTAAGACTACCAAATTAGTAAAGGAATTGTTAAGCAATGATGCAAACACAATCTAATTAGTATAAGAATGATGAAAACTAAGGCCAAAGTGAGGAATAACATGGAAAACGAAAATTCGTATGTGGAGACTAACTTTTGTGTCTGAGTTTATGCATAAGTAGTATACCACTCACAACTTAGTTAATGTTTTTCTCATTGAATTAGAGTGACTAACTTTGTGGCTTAGTTTGATGCAGAAACAGTGATGCCATGGCAGAAAATGCAACTGAAACAGTGGCCAAAACAAGCACTAAATTGGATGAAAATTTAAGTTGACCATGACTTGACTTTTTGCATTTTTGCTCTAATATGATATCTATGAAAACTAGTAAAATCAGCACAAAGAACCTACTCAAGAAACTTAAAATGACAAAACGAACCTAAGAAATAACTCAAAATTGAAATCCTACCTAAAACTCAAACTAGGCTAGAATACATGCATCTATATAGAGATCATGTTGCTTTTCAAATTGTTCCACTAACTCATGTGGGGTAGTGAAGGCAAGTAAATGTGAACATATCAACATTGGTTTGTGAGTTGTGAAAATGGACATGGTTGTTTTGTTGGGAAAACAAAAGGGTGAAGGTGAGTAAGAGTGATTATGGATAAGAAAGAGTGGGTGGGGCCACCAATTAAAAGTTCCACATAAACACAAGACATGAGAATCCTATATACGACTAAAATCAAATATGGAAACTGCATAGGTTGTTTTCTGCAGCAAATTATTATGGGTGTGTGCAAAAAATAAAAACCAAAACTCAAAACACTGGAAAGTGATCTTTCTGTCCAAATCAACCACATGCCATAATAAGAGTTAAACCTTATTAGGCTAATGCAGCAATAATGAAAACAAGCCAAAGTTGGCGTCTCCAAGTCAAGTACAAATAATTATCATAAAACTAAGCTTCTAATCACAGCAACATGCTCTATCACATTCAATTCAATTCAGATGCTTCAAATCACAACATCAACATGCTCAATCACATTCGATTTAATTCAGAGATGGTTCAAATCACATTCAATTCATATGCATATTTGATGAAGGATTGACCCCAACCAAGGATGAAGGTACATGCTTAAGAAGACTAAGCATGTTTAAAAAGGAAGTTCACTAATCCTTCATCCCTTTCATTTGTGTTTGTTATTTTTGATTCCCTAAGTTGACTTAGTTGAATCAACTTTAGTTGACTTGTTGAC